>OKUU01000013.1_pt1 | contig 115475 bp, 86 predicted proteins | sample 1606561 | NCBI WGS metagenome assembly OKUU01 (sample SAMEA3882506, study PRJEB24775) | human gut metagenome | biome: human-associated habitat; feature: intestine environment; material: feces | place: Netherlands | collected 2009/2010
ACTGTACAAACACTCGTGCTTGCGAGGCTGTTTGTCCTAAGAACGAGTCTATCGCCAACATCGCCCGCCTGAACCGTGAGTTCCTGAAGGCAAAGTTGGCAGACTAATCTTCTCTTATCGAGATTCTTTTTTCCTCTGACGGATGATTTCCATCAGAGGAAAATCAAATGAAATATTAGACCTCACACTATATGCTCTTTGCGTAAAGTGCTGAGGTCTAATTGTTTATGGAGTTCGATATAGGACTTGCCACCGCATGGGGACAGCACAAATATAGCACTCGTTGAGGAATCGCTATTTTGTGTCGATTTGTTAGTAGAACTAATATAGTTAGACAGCCTACTTAAATAAGGCAATTATAAACCATGTTTGTTGGAAGAAAAGTTCCAATTCTTTCCAATTTTGCAAACATTGGAAAGAATTGGAGAGTTTTATAGGATAAATTAACAGTCATTTTTTAATACGTTATGAAAAAAATCCACGGAAAACATGTGAGTAATCATTATTTTCGTTATCTTTGCAACCGATACCACTCTCGCTCACGCCGTGTCGAGGCATTTAGAGGCTCTGTGAGGCTCTTTCTCATGCCGAGATGGGGAGAATAAGGTAAGTGGGATATAGTGGTGTCACGACATAATATAAAGGCGTTTACTTGACGCTTTGTTCTTGACGAATCGAAACTTCGCAACTTTCAGGTGTTGTCTTGAGCATTGCAACGGTAGATGCCCTCGGGATGTGTAATAATCACATCCCTTTACTGGTATGGGTGTATTGCATCTTGCAATATGCCAAATATTGGTATAGGGAGAATTGTATACATATCGGCGTGGGCTTCGACGTTGCTCGTTCAACAACACTGGGCAATGCGAAGGCCTCGATTCGTGGGACGGGTAACAGGTAGAATCCCACGTTTTTTATTTTGCCGTGTGGTTAAATGTTTTATTTTGTGGTTTGGGGATTCACCATTTATAAATATTCTGCACAAAATGAAGATATTTGATTTCTTAAAGAATCTGATAAATGTTTTGCTTGATGGCTCATTTGAGAGGGTTACTGTCATTAATCAAATGAATCAAGCTTTTCACGAACACTTTGTGTCTGGCGATACAAACAGATTATGCAAAGCAAGTATATCGCAAGGTGATCCTGATTTTAGGCATGAAATGAGTGCCATATGGCTTAGAAGTGGCTTTAAAATTTCCATAGAAAATGACTATAATCTTAAAGATAGTGAGATTATGGAAATATCTCAGTATGTATTAGAAAATAAAGCCTTTATTAGACAACTAATGGCGCAAGGTTTTGACACTCTTATCATTAAAGGAAAGACAACGGGAAAAGGCAAGGCTTTTTCTCTTAAAGCGTATGCAAACTTAAATGATTATTTTATCAGTTAGAATATGTTTTTTATAAAATCATGGTTCTGTCGCAAGAAAAAGCCGATAGAACATAACGAGCTTAATGTTGTTGATAGTATCGTCAAGGCAAGAAAACTATACAAGGAATTAATAGTCAAGGCACATCCAGATAAGAATCCTTGTAATTTAGAACTGGCAAAAAAACTTTCGCAACAAGTAACAGAAAATAAATATAATTATGCAGAGTTAGAAAAATTAAAGCAAATTATTAACGATAAATTATAAAAATATGGTGTTACAATTCATTGATAAGGATGAGTTTATACGTATCTTGGATAAACCTACGTTGACTCAACAAGACATTTTTAAGGTTAATTCCTACCCTTTTTTGTCACTTGCTGAAAAATGTGGTGATATAAAGCCTAGCGAGTTGGATACAGTAAAGACTATTGCAGATAAAAACATTAATGTTTTTTTGAACATTGTCACAACGGTTTTAGGACTTCAAAATAAGGATGTTTTCAGACGTATTTTGCAGTCTTATCCGTATCCTACACTAATTGCTACTTTGGAAAAGGAATATTCTGGAAAAGAATTCCTTTCAACTGCAACAAGAGTGATTACGAAAGTTATGCTAACTCAATCTTTGGGCAATTGCACTGCAAGTAAGCTAATTAATATCAAACTTGATGGCAAAATGCCACAAAAATTTATGTCTTTTAGGCAGATGACAGGTGACGAATGGTTCTCTAATTTTGTCGATATTAAATTAGGCTCTTTCTGTAAAATTTTTGAAAAATGTGGTCTTGATGCAGCAATAAGTCATTTGTTTGCGTCTGTTGGGTATAGTTTTTATTACAACAACCCTTCTAGATATGACATCTCCGCATGTTTGACAGAAAATGACGCGATAGCTAAAGTGTTAGACAATGCTTTAAGAGGTCAAAATGATAATGTTAGACAGAACTATAACCAAAAGGGAGAGTTGTTGTTTAAAGATATTTAGTTGGGTATAATAATCAAGAATAGATATGTCATAGCCAAGATAAAAGGCAATATTCAGAAGATAGCCATCAAGTAATACATGTAATACAGATGTTTGGAAGTCACATTTGGCGACTTCCAAACATTCTAAATCCTTCCAAAATATTTAGAATGAAGTTTAATGAGAAAAAACTAGCTAAATTGCGAATATTTGAAGATGTCCTGCGGGAAAAATATGGCGAACCAGGAAGCGAGGCTCGCAAGGAGTTTGATGCTAGAGCCAAGGTCTGGTATTACGCCGAATTGTTGAAGGACGAATGCAAGCGATAAGCATAGAAGAAATTCTTGCCCTTTGCGAATTTTCTAAAATAGACTACACACTGCACAATTTCCTTGCAACATACTGAAATACAAGTATTTGTATTTTAAAAGACAGCACTAATACTACACTGACACTGCACGAAGACTACACCACCGTAAATTATTTATCTATAATAAGTTACATAATATCAGTGTAGTGTGCTGTCTTTTTTGATAGCGAGGCTCTGAAAAAACAAGGAGGATGAGTCCATTTTCCTCTGCCGTAGTTGAGGAGACTATCAGGTGATGAAAATCAGGCTGTCTAAGGAAGAAAGTCAGCCTTTCTCCCGCTAACAGTAGCAGGCATCTTGGCTCTTTGACTAAAATTTGTACTATAAAATGAATCCTCTGATTTCGATCACTACATCATTGTTGGCTCTGAATTGTCCTGCCTCGTCGGTGATAGGTATTGTGTTTGTAGTCATGAGCTAATGTATTTGCAGGAGTAAATCTGGTGTCAGTCAATTCTTTCCAATTTTGCAAACATTGGAAAGAATTGGAATAAACCATGGGATAAATTAACCTAAAAGTAATAAATTTCTTCCAAAATATTAGGAAGTAATTCATATTTTTCTTACTTTTGCGGCATGGAAGAAGAGAATATACGACAGGTGATTTATTCTGAGGAATTTGATGCCTTTTATCGTGGGCTGGATTCCAAAATACAGGATAAGTTTGATTATGGGCTGCGGCTCATAAAGACCCAGTATGTGGTTAATAAAAAGTTCGTAAAACATTTAGAGAATACTGACTTTTATGAACTTCGTGTTTCCATTAGCTCTGATGAATATAGAACAGTTTTATTTGCTATAGATAATTCTAGTTTTATACAGAGCAAGCGAGTTATATTATTGAATTCCTTTGTCAAGAAAGGAACAAAACAATATAAAGCAGAGATTAAGTTGGCAGAAAGATTATTAAAGAAATATTTGGAGGGTTAGAGATATGTTGAAGTTTAATGAAGAAAAACTGTCTAAGTTGAGAACATTTGATGATGTTTTGCAAGAAAAATATGGCGAGCCTAATAGCGAGGCTCGTAAAGATTTTGATGCCAGGGCTAAGGCTTGGTATTATGCAGAGTTGTTAAAAGACGAGCGTAAGAAACAGAAGATGACGCAGAAGGCTCTTGCCGAGAAAATCGGCAAGAAGAGAGAGTATGTCTCTGCTCTGGAAAAGGGCCAAACGGATATGCAACTCTCCACTTTCTTGAGAATAGCAAATGCTTTAGGGCTGCAATTCTCGCTGGTAGTCGGATAAATGCATCGTCATAGACAAGATAAAGGGAGATGACAACGATGAACCAAGCTACTCAAGACTTTATTCGCCAACATCAGGACGACGACGTCCGCCAGCTGGCTTTCCTCGGAAGCAAGAATCCTGAGGTCAATATGCCTTTTGCTCTCGACCAGATACGTGGTCGACAGATGGCTCGTATCAAGTTGCCTCGCTGGGCCAGCCTCGACGGCATCATTTATCCGCCTCACATCTCGATGGAGCAATGTTCGTCAGAGCAGACTGCGCTCTATAAAGCCGAATTGGCTGCACGATTGTTGGGAATCTCCTCTCTTTCCTCTCTTCGAGGAGAAATCGTGCCCCAAGGCGATAATTCCAAAATTTGCGAATTTGCGACCAAGAGCACAGTTGATTCAGAATTCGCTCAAAATGAAGGTACTTGTGGAAAGCAACAGATATTAACAAAAACAGGTGGTTGTGTTAACAAAGCCAAAAGCGATGCTTGCTCAGGAGATTCTGTTGCAGAAATTGAGTTTGTTGACCTTACTGGAGGTTTTGGAGTCGACTTCTCTTATATGGCAGCCCGATTGGGCGCTAAGTCGATGTATGTAGAACGGCAAAAGCATCTTTGTGAAGCGGCGAAGGAGAATTTTGAACGATTGGGATTAAAGCATGTCGTCGTGAAGAATGGAGATGGAGTAGAGGTGCTTCAAGCGATTCCGAATCATTCTGGTCTTCGGGTAATCTATATTGATCCAGCCCGTCGTGATGATGCCGGCAACAAGGTGGTAAGTCTTCAAGACTGCACCCCCGATGTAACCAGGCTTCAAGAGGAAATGCTCCAGAAAGCCGATTTTGTAGTCATCAAACTGTCTCCGATGCTCGACTGGCATCGTGCTGTAAGCGAATTAAGGTGTGTGAGAGAGGTTCATGTTGTTTCTGTGAACAATGAGTGCAAGGAGCTCTTGTTGGTGCTCTCAGCGCGAAATATGGACGAAAACAGTCGCCTTCGCATTTGTTGTGTCAACGATACTCAGTCGTTTGTCTGCGATGATGCCGAAATGGCTTCTTCTGTAACCCGCATAGCAGCAGCCGACTTAGATTCGGCTCAATATCTCTATGAGCCGAATGCCTCGCTGATGAAAGCAGGCTGTTTCGGAGTTCTTTCCGAGCGTTATTCTGTCTCGATGCTCTCCAAGAACAGTCACCTTTTCGTGAGCCAGTTTTCTGTAGCCGATTTTCCAGGCCGTTCTTTCCGTATCCGTGCCGTTTCTTCCTTCAACAAGAAAGAACTCAAGCGCCATTTGCAAGGCATTGTGAAGGCCAATATTGCCACCCGCAACTTTCCTCTCTCTGTAGCAGAATTGCGCAAGCGACTGAAGTTGAAGGATGGAGGCGAAACCTATATCTTCGCCACTACCTTGTCTGACGACAGTCATGTGCTGCTGATAACGGATAAAATTTTAGAAAACGCATGAAAAGTTAGGAAATTCTTTCTGAATGTTTGGAATTTATCCTTAATTTTCTTAATTTTGCAGAAGACATGAAGCCGATACAAATAACAAACTGAACCCAGCGAAAGTTGAGTAACAAAAAAATAAGCTACCATTTATGAACAAATTAAAAACAATCTTTTTATTGCTCGCGTTTATCTTGGCGATGAACATGAGTGGTGTACAAAACATCAAAGCGGAGAACTATCCTTATAAGAGCGACTATCTTTGGCTCACTGTGCCCGACCATGCCGACTGGCTCTATCAGACCGGCGAGAATGCCAAGGTGGAGGTGAGTTTCTGCAAGTATGGCATTCCCCGTGATGGCGAACTGAAATATTCCATAGGCAACGACATGCTCCAGCCCGACAAGCATGGAAGCGTGAAGCTGAAGAACGGACGTGCCGTCATCAATATGGGAACGAAGAAGACTCCAGGATTCCGCGACATGAAACTCTCTGTCAGTCTCGACGGAAAGACCTATGAGCATCATATCAAGGTGGGATTCTCGGTCGACAAGATAAAAGCCTATACGCAGGAGCCCCAGGATTTCAGAAGCTTCTGGCAGAAGAACGTGGAGGAACTGAAACAGGTGCCTATGTCTTATACCAAGGAGTTGTACAAGGACTATTGTACCGACAAGATAGACTGTTATCTCGTCAAGCTCCAGATCGACAAAATGGGCCATTCCATGTATGGCTTCCTGTTCTATCCCAAGAATGCCCAGCCAGGCAAGCATCCCGTAGTGCTCTGTCCTCCAGGAGCTGGCATCAAGACCATCAAGGATCCTATGCGCAACAAGTATTATGCCGAGAATGGCTTTGTTCGATTTGAGGTGGAGATTCACGGCCTCGACCCACGCATTTCGTCAGAGACTTTTGGCGAGATCAGTCGTGCTTTCAACGACCGTAATGGCGGTTATTTGGCCAATGGTTTGGAGAACAAGGACATTTATTATATGAAGCATGTCTATGTAGGCTTGGTTCGTTGTATCGATTTCCTGACTTCGCTTCCCGAGTGGGATGGCAAGAATGTTGCTGTGCAGGGCGGCAGTCAGGGCGGAGCCTTGGCCATTATCGCAGCGGGACTCGACAGTCGTGTCACCCAATGTGTAGCCAATCATCCTGCCCTTAGCGACATGGCGGGTTATGCGGCTAAGGGCGGAACGGGCGGTTATCCACACTTCTGCCGTCAGCCTCAGATATTGAGCAATAAGGACTGTCTCAACACCCTGGCTTACTTCGATGTAGTCAATTTTGCCCGTTACGTCAAGGCTCCTACTTATCTTACATGGGGCTACAACGATGTGACCTGTCCTCCAACAACCAGCTATGCTGTCTGGAACACGCTGAAATGTACTAAGGAGAGTCTGCTTACCCCGATCAACGAGCATTGGACGACAACAGAAACCAACCGCGGACAGATGGAGTGGATAAAAGCACATCTTCTGAAATAAGCAGCTAAGCAAAATTGGCTGAAAATGACGGAACTGTCCTATTTGCGAAAACTCAGTAATCTGACAGGCGGAATCTGTTGATAAAACCAATATTGAGGCAAAATAAATCACCAATATACTTGTCAACCTCATAAAAAACTGCAAAAAAAATAGCAATATTTGGCTGTTTGACCAAATATTGCTATTTTTGCATGCTTTAAAGTAACAAACTAGTTTGAGATAATGTCATTAATAGAGATTCGAAAGGTCGAAAACAAGAAGGACTTGAAGACGTTCATCGACTTCCATTACGACCTATACGAGGGCAACGAGTATGATGTGCCCAACCTGTTCAGCGACGAAATGAATACCCTCAGCAAGGACCGCAATGCCGCTTTTGAGTTTTGCGAGTCCGAATATTTTCTTGCCTATAAGGACGGAAAGTTGGCGGGTCGTGTCGCTGCTATCATCAACCACAAGGCCAACGAGCGCTGGAACTGCAAGTCGGTGCGCTTTGGCTGGATCGACTTCATCGACGACCGTGAAGTGTCCAAGGCTCTTCTGCAGGCTGTAGAAGACTATGGCAAGTCTAAGGGAATGGACAATGTGGTAGGTCCGCTTGGCTTTACTGATATGGATCCTGAAGGTATGCTTACCTGGGGATTCGACCAGTTGGGCACCATGCCCACCATCTACAACTATTCCTATTACCCCGAGCATATAGAGGCTCTCGATGGCTACGAGGTCGACAACAAGTACGTAGAGTACAAGCTCATCGTGCCTGATACCGTGCCAGAGAAATACGCCAAGATTGCTGCCATGATAGAGAAAAGATACAATCTGCATGTGCGCAAGCTTACCAAGAAAGATGTTTTCCAGGGCGGTTATGGTCAGAAGATTTTCGAACTGATCAATTCCACTTACAAAGACCTCTATGGCTACTCCGAGCTCTCGCAGAAGCAGATAGACCAGTTGATTCATTCTTATCTGAGTTTCCTCGACTTCAATCTCATTACCTGCATCGAGGACTGGAGCGAGGCCGAGCACAAGATGGTGGGCATCGGCATCACCATACCTTCATTGGCAAAGGCTCTGCAGAAGTGTCGTCGCGGCCGTCTGTTCCCCTTTGGCTGGTGGCACGTGCTGCGCGCCATCAAGATGCACAAGACCAAGATTGTCGACCTGCTGCTCGTAGGCGTCCTTCCCGAGTATCGTGCCAAGGGAGCCAATGCGCTTCTCTTTGCCGACCTCATTCCCCGTTACCAGGCTTATGGCATCGAGTGGGGTGAGACCCAGGTGGAGATGGAAGCCAATGCCGGTGTGCAAGGTCAGTGGGGAGTTTTGAACCCCATCTTGCACAAGCGTCGCAATTGTTACAAGAAGATTATCAAGTAAAGGAAAATTCAACCAAGCTTTCTTTTTCCCAGGAAGTTTACATACTTTGCAGATTCTCAGAGTCAGTGAATCTTGAGAGTACAACAACATAACAATCTTGAAAAAAATATAGGAGGAAAATATGGCAGAGGAAAACAACAATACAGTACAATATACTGATGACAACATCCGGCACTTGAGTGATATGGAGCATGTACGTACCCGTCCAGGTATGTACATCGGACGTTTGGGCGATGGCAATCTGCCCGAAGACGGCATCTATGTGCTCTTGAAAGAGGTGGTGGACAACTCCATCGACGAGTTCAAGATGGGCGCCGGAGCGCGACTCGAAATCGACATCGAGGACAATCTTCGTGTCAGCGTGCGCGATTATGGTCGAGGCATTCCGCAGGGCAAGCTTGTCGAGGCTGTCAGCGTGCTCAATACTGGTGGCAAGTACGACAGCAAGGCCTTCAAGAAGAGTGTGGGCCTGAATGGTGTGGGTGTGAAGGCGGTAAATGCCCTCAGCTCTCATTTCGAGGTGAAGTCTTTCCGCGAGGGAAAGGTGCGCCATCTTGTCTTCGAACGGGGCATTCTGAAGAGCGACAAGACCTCAAAGACCGAGGATGAGAACGGAACCTACATCTTTTTCGAGCCCGACAACACTCTCTTCAAGAACTACAGCTTCCACGATGACATCGTGGAGACGATGCTTCGCAATTACACCTATCTCAATACGGGCCTTACCATCATGCACAATGGTCGTCGCATCCTGAGCCGCCACGGTTTGCAGGATCTTCTTACCGACAACATGACCAATGACGGTCTCTACGACATCATCCACATGAAGGGCGAGGACATCGAGGTGGCTTTCACCCACACCAACCAGTATGGCGAGGAGTACTATTCCTTTGTCAACGGTCAGCACACCACGCAGGGCGGAACTCATCAGAGCGCCTTCAAGGAGCACATTGCCAAGACCATCAAGGAATTCTTCGGTAAGTACGAGTATGGCGACATTCGCAACGGTCTGGTGGCAGCTATAGCCATCAATGTCGAGGAACCCGTCTTCGAGAGTCAGACGAAGATCAAGCTCGGCAGTACCACGATGACTCCCAATGGCGGCGAGACCATCAACAAGTATGTGGGCGATTTTCTGAAGAAAGAGGTAGACAACTATCTGCACATCCATAAAGACGTGGCCGAGGTGCTGGAGAGCAAGATCAAGGAGAGTGAGCGCGAGCGAAAGGCGATGGCTGGCGTCACCAAGCTGGCGCGCGAGCGTGCCAAGAAGGCCAATCTGCACAACCGCAAGTTGCGCGACTGCCGCATCCATTTCAGCGACGCCAAGAACGAACGCAAGGAGGAAAGCTCCATCTTCATTACAGAGGGCGATTCTGCCAGCGGAAGCATCACCAAGAGCCGCGACGTGAACACCCAGGCTGTGTTCTCCCTTCGCGGTAAGCCGCTCAACAGCTTTGGTCTTACCAAGAAAGTGGTGTACGAGAACGAGGAATTCAATCTTCTTCAGGCAGCCCTCGACATAGAGGACGGTCTCGACTCGCTGCGTTACAACAAGGTTGTCGTGGCTACCGATGCCGATGTCGACGGAATGCACATCCGTCTGCTTATCATCACCTTCTTCCTGCAGTTCTTCCCCGACCTCATCAAGAAAGGCCATGTCTACGTGCTGCAGACGCCTTTGTTCCGTGTGCGCAACAAGCGAACCAAGATAAAGAACAAGCAGGCCATAGCCGATGCCGACGCCAAGTTGGGACCGAAGGAGAAGAAGAGCGACTTCATCACGCACTATTGCTATAGCGACGAGGAGCGCCAGCAGTCCATCCGCGACTTGGGACCTGATCCTGAAATCACCCGATTCAAGGGTCTCGGCGAGATTTCTCCCGAAGAGTTTGCCCATTTCATCGGTCCTGACATGCGACTGGAACAAGTCACTCTGCACAAAACCGACCAGGTGCAGAAACTCTTAGAGTACTACATGGGCAAGAACACCATGGAGCGCCAGAACTTCATTATCGACAACTTGGTGATCGAGGAAGATATTCCAGATGAAGACTCTGATCCGTTGGATTAGAATTGATAGTCACGGGTTAACAAAAAGGCACGGATTTGTTTTAACTCCTCAGCGACCGTAGGGAGCGATAACTCCTTTAACTCCTTTAACTTCTGAGCTTGCGAAACTCAAGTAAAATATGAATTTATGAAGAAATATCTATTGTTTGTACTGGTAGCATTCCTGGCAGTAACTTCTGCCAGTGCCCAGATGCGCATCAGAATGGGCAAGAACAGCCCGATAGAGAAGTTGGGCAGGGCAGAGATAGCCATTGCCAATCTCTATGTCGACAGCGTCGACGAGAACAAGCTTGTCGAGGACGCCATTCGTGGCATGTTGGAGAAGCTCGACCCGCATTCCTCTTACACCACAGCCAAGGAGACACAGGCGATGAATGAGTCGCTCAACGGCTCTTTTGATGGCATCGGTGTGCAGTTTAACATGGTCGACGACTCACTCCTCGTCATTCAGCCCGTTGTCAACGGGCCTTCTGAGAAAGTGGGCATCATAGCCGGCGACCGCATTGTGGCAGTCAACGACACAGCCATCGCAGGCGTCAAGATGAGCAAGGAAGAAATCATGAAGCGCCTTCGCGGACCCAAGGGAACCATAGTCAACCTCACTGTTGTGCGCCGTGGCATCAAGGACAAGCTTTCCTTCCGTGTCAAGCGCGACAAGATACCAGTCACCACGATGGATGCAGCCTATATGATTCGCCCCGGAATCGGATACATCCGTCTGGGCAGCTTCGGAATGACCAGCCACAAGGAGGTTTCTGTAGCTATGGACTCGCTCAAGAAGAAAGGCATGAAAGATCTCATCTTCGACCTTCAGGACAATGGTGGAGGCTATCTTCAGACGGCAGCCAAGATAGCCAACGAGTTCTTGGAGAAAGGCGACCTCATCGTCTACACCAATGGCCGTACAGCGCCTCGACAGGAGTTCCGTGCTGAGGCCAACGGACGCTGGCGCAAGGGCAAGCTCGTGGTTCTCACCAACGAGTTCTCGGCTTCGGCAGCCGAGATCGTGTCGGGTGCCATACAAGACCAGGACCGAGGCGTTGTCGTAGGCCGTCGCACTTTTGGCAAGGGATTGGTGCAGCGTCCTCTTGCCTTTGAGGATGGAAGCGAGATACGTCTCACCATAGCCCATTACTATACGCCGAGCGGCCGATGCATCCAGAAGCCTTACAAGAAGGGCGAGCGCGAGGATTATGCCATGGATCTCGACAACCGCTACAAGCACGGCGAGTTCACCAACCAGGACAGCATCCATCTGTCCGACTCTCTGAAGTATTACACCCTGCGCAAGCATCGTGTGGTTTATGGCGGCGGAGGCATCATGCCCGATTATTTCGTGCCGCTCGATACGACCAAGTACACCAAGATGCACCGCTTGCTTACAGCCAAGAGCATCGTCATCAACCACAGCCTGAAGTTCATCGACGCCCATCGCCAAGAACTGAAGAGCCAGTACAAGGATTTTGGTAAGTTCCTGGCAAGCTATGAGGTTCCTCAGAGCCTTGTAGAGGAAATCATCGCCGATGGCAAGAAAGAGAAAATAGAGCCCCGTGACGCCGCCGAATTGGCTCGGACGAGGAAATATCTGTCCATACAGCTCAAAGCCCTTGTAGCGCGAGATATTTGGGATATGAGCCAGTATTTTCAGGTTTGGAACGAGACGAACGAGATTGTGATGCGTGCGGTGAAGCTGCTCACTACGGGGAAATAGCCATAAGTGGGAGAGCCAAATCTTCCAATATTCCAGTTCTTCCAATATTCCAATAAGCATTTGATTTTTCAAGCCCTTTTTTAGAGACTCTATAACTACTTAATAATTAAATAGTTATATATATATAATAAAAGGAAATGGAAAATGCAAAAAAATAATTGGAAGAATTGGAATTGGAAGATTCGATAAGGTTTGCTTCCTCTAAAAGGCTTATTCTCAAATGGTTAGCTTCTCTGTGCGTATTCCAGTTACAGGGGCAGCAGAGGACAAATCCACTAAAAAGAGGGGATTTTGACACTTGAAACAGTGCAAAATCCCCTCTTTTTTATTTTTTATAGTTGGGAAAATATTTTTTCCCAGTTGGATAAATCAAATGGAGTCTCTTTAAAAATTAATTTTTCCCGTGCATTTTGTCCCATTTCAGGTAGATTCCTGCAAGAATTGTGCCCGAAATGCTGTGCCAGGCGCAACTAATGGCACAAGGAAGGACGGCAAGTGGCTGAGCGGCAAAGAAGTTTCCGGCCAGGACGGTGGCAAGACCGGCGTTCTGCATTCCCACTTCGATGCTGATGGTGCGCTTCTTGGCTGTGTTGAAGCCAGCCAGCTTACCGGCCAGCCAGCCGAGGCAATAGCCCAGGGTGTTGTGGCAGAAGACGACGGCAAAGGTCCAGAGGAAGAGCATCATGCCGCGTGCCACGAGGTCGTCGTGAACGGTAGAGATAACGCCGCCCACGATAAACGCCAGGCAGGTGACGCTGATGCCGGGCATCAGGCTCTGAATGGTGGGGAAACACTCCCTCTTGCCGTAAATGTAGTTGAGTGTGCAACCGATGGCTACAGGGATGATGGTGACGAGCAGAATGCCCTGGAACATGCCGATGGCGTCGATATGGATGATTTCGCCAGCTGTAATCTTCATCAGCAGCGGCGTCATGACAGGAGCGAGGATGGTGGAGGCACAGGTCATTCCCACCGAGAAAGCCACGTCGCCATGACAGAGATAGCTCATGATGTTGCTCGACACACCGCCAGGACAACAGCCCACGAGCAGAATGCCGAGGGCAAGGGCAGGGTCGAGGTGCCATACGTGGACAAGGAGGTAGGCCACGCCCGGCATGATGATGAACTGGGCGCAGGCACCGATGAAGACATCAAGGGGACGTTGTGCCAAAATCTTGAAATCGTTGGTGGTGAGAGTCAGTCCCATGGTGAGCATGATGATGCCGAGAATGACGGTCTGGGTGATTCCGCGTACCCAGTCGAAGGTATGTGGGAAGAAGAATGTGAATACAGCTACTCCTATCACGAAGATGGAGGTGTAATTGGCCAGCACACGGCTGAGCGCCTGAAATAAATGTAACATAACCTATATTTTTAGAATGTTTGTCGCCCTCTTATATACGTTCTGTTCGGAATGTGTGTGCAAAAGTAGTGATTATATTTGTTGTGAGCAAAGGTTTTTGTCGATTTTTTCGTGAATTCCTTTTTATTTCTGATACAATTGTGTAACTTTGCACAAAATATAAGATATTACGGAATGAACGAAGATTTTGACATAAGAAATGAGTCGGTTTCGCCTGCCGAAAAGGAATTCGAGAAGGCGCTGCGACCCTTGAAGTTCTCTGACTTCAGCGGACAGACGGGCGTGGTGGACAACCTGCAGGTGTTTGTCGAGGCAGCCAAGTATCGCGGCGAACCGCTCGATCATACTCTGCTGCACGGTCCACCAGGACTGGGCAAGACGACGCTGAGCAACATCATTGCCAACGAGCTGGGCGTGGGACTGAAGATTACATCGGGCCCTGTGCTCGACAAGCCGGGCGATCTGGCAGGCATTCTTACCTCGCTGGAACCCAACGACGTGCTCTTCATCGACGAGATTCACCGTCTGTCGCCCGTAGTGGAAGAATATCTCTACTCGGCCATGGAGGACTATCGCATCGACATCATGATCGACAAGGGTCCGTCGGCCCGCAGCATTCAGATCGACCTCAATCCCTTTACCCTTGTAGGAGCCACTACCCGCAGCGGTTCGCTCACAGCGCCTCTGCGTGCCCGTTTCGGCATCAACCTGCACTTGGAGTACTACAATCCGCCAACGTTGCAAAAGATCGTGAAGCGCAGCGCCATGCTCCTGAAAGTGCCTATCGAGGAAGAGGCTGCGGCTGAGATTTCGCGCCGCTCACGCGGTACGCCCCGTATCGCCAACTCGCTGCTGCGCCGTGTGCGCGACTTCGCCCAGGTGAAGGGCAACGGCACCATTACCTACGACATTGCTGAGTTCTCGCTCCGTGCGCTCAACATCGACCAGTATGGTCTGGACGAGATCGACAACAAGATTCTCACCACCATCATCGACAAATTTCATGGCGGACCGGTGGGCGTGGGAACGATTGCCACAGCCATCGGCGAGGATGCCGGAACCATCGAGGAGGTGTACGAGCCTTACCTCATCATGGAGGGATTCATCAAGCGAACCTCGCGCGGACGCATGGCCACTAAGCTTGCCTACGACCATCTGGGACGCAATCCCTATGGCAGCAACATCATGCAGGGAGACTTGTTTGAGTGAAGAATTTGATAGAAGAACTTTAACTACATGAAGATAGGAATATTTACGGGAACTTTCGACCCATTTACAATCGGGCATCAAAATATAGCAGAACGTGCGCTCCCCATGTTTGATAAATTGGTGATAGCTGTAGCGATGAGTAAGCTCAAACATGCCACGGAAGAGATTTCTCAGCGTGTGGAGGACATCAAGGCTGTTTTTCCGAAGGAATGTACAGAGCTGATAGATGTGCAAGATGCTTCGAAGGGTTTTCGCATGGAGGTAGTAGCCTACGACGACCTTACCATCGACCTGGCGCATCGTCTTGGAGCCAAGTTTCTGGTGCGGGGCGTGAGGAGCGCAAAAGACTTTGAGTACGAGCGTGAGCAGGCCGACATCAACAAGCAGTTGGGTGGTGTGGAGACCATTCTCCTTTTCTCCGATCCCCGCTACAGCAGCATCAGTTCTACGCTCGTCAGGGAGTTGAGATTCTTCGGAAGAGAAGTGGATGAATTTCTGCCTAAGAAGTGAAGAGTGAAGAATTCAAGAGCTTAAAAAGATAATAAAAAATATATAATATAAATGGAGAATAGGAACGAAAAGGTGTTGTCTTAACTCCTTTAACTCCTTAACTCCTTAACTCCATAAGAAGTATGATAACATATAGTGTAGAAGGCGTGAAAATGCCTAAAATCAAGAAGCGCGAAACCAGCGCATGGATTCGTAAAGTGGCTGCTTCACACGGACGCAAAGTGGGCGAGGTGGGCTACATGTTTGTAGACGACGAGAAGATTCTCGAGGTCAACAACGAGTATTTGGGCCATGATTATTACACCGATGTCATCACCTTCGATTACGATGAGGGCGATGTCATCAACGGCGATATTGTCATCTCGCTCGATACTGTGCGCACCAATGCCGAGCAGTTCGGCAAGACCTACGACGACGAGTTGCATCGTGTCATCATTCACGGCATCCTGCACCTGTGCGGCATCAACGACAAGGGTCCGGGCGAGCGCGAGATTATGGAGGAGAACGAGAACAAGGCTCTCGCCATGCTCGAAGGTGCTTCGATATTGAAGTAAAGACGTCTTTTGTGTGGAATTGGCAGGAAAGCAATCATGCAGCATTCTCTGTACTGCTATGTGCTCTCCAGCCAATCCTGACACTTAAAAATCACCCCATTATTTACCCCTTTTCGACTAATCTACCTTTCATTATCTTCCACTTAAATCGAAAGGCTGTTTTTGCGTAAACAGCTTGTTTATAGAAGGTTGCAGTTTTGCATTATGTACACGAATCCACTATTTTACTAAGTGAAATAGCTTTTATTTGATTTTTTGGCTATCTTTGCAGAAGATTAGCTGCATCTCAGCATAATATTCAAGCAAGCTTGATATTCTGCATTCGATTTGCAAAATCTTTGCATAAGAAAAGATTAGCTGCACTCGGCAAAAAATAATAACAATATAACTTATGAAACATTTAGCATTATCCTGCGTGTTGTCGCTGACAACCGTTTTCTCAGTTCAGGCGCAGCAGATGCCCGTCTATTTGGACGACACCAAGCCCGTAGAGCAACGCATCGAGGACGCCCTCTCCCGCATGACCTTGCAGGAGAAAATAAGAGTTATTCACGCCCAGAGCAAGTTTTCATCGGCTGGAGTTCCACGATTGGGATTTCCTGACTTTTGGACTGACGATGGTCCACACGGTGTGCGCCCCGACGTGCTGTGGGACGAATGGGACCAGGCAGGACAGACCAACGACTCGTGTGTGGCTTTCCCTGCCCTTACCTGTCTTGCAGCCTCCTGGAACCCTCAGATGAGCCGTATCTACGGCGAGGCATTGGGCGAGGAGGCTCTCTATCGTGGCAAGGACATGATCTTGGGACCCGGCGTCAACATCTACCGCACTCCCCTCAACGGACGTAACTTCGAGTACATGGGCGAAGACCCTTATCTCGCCTCTGTCATGGTAGTGCCCTACGTACAGGGACTGCAGTCGAAGGGCGTGTCGGCATGCGTGAAGCACTATTGTCTGAACAACGACGAGGAATATCGCCATCAGGTGAACGTGAAGGTGAGCGACCGTGCCCTGCACGAAATCTATCTGCCTGCCTTCAAGACTGCCGTTGGGCAAGGCAAGGCATGGGCCATCATGGGCGCATACAACCTGTATCGCAACGAGCACAACTGCCATAACCAGTACACCCTGAACAAGATTCTGAAGAACGACTGGCAGTTCGACGGAGTGGTGGTGAGCGACTGGGGCGGAGCCCACGACACCGACCAGGCTGTGAGGAACGGACTCGACATGGAGTTCGGCTCCTGGACCAACGGATTGAGCTGGGGCGCCTCCAACGCCTACGACAGCTATTATCTCGCCCGTCCCTATCTGAAGGCCATACAGGAAGGCAAATACACCACACGTGAGCTCGACGAGAAGGTGCGTCGCGTGCTGCGACTCTTCTATCGCACCACGATGAACCGCCATCGTCCCCACGGCTTCCTCTGTTCCGACGGACATTACGCCACAGCCCGACAGATAGCCGAGGAAGGCATCGTGCTGTTGCAGAACCGCAACCGCGTGCTGCCCATCAACACCCAGAAGGTGCGCCATGTGCTCGTGGTGGGCGAGAACGCCATCAAGATGATGACCGTGGGCGGAGGCAGCTCCTCGCTCAAGGTACAGCGGGAGATTTCCCCTCTGCAGGGTCTGCAGGCACGACTGGCCAAAGACGGCGTGGAGGTTGACTTTGCCCGAGGCTATGTGGGCGATGTGACTGGCGCTTACAATGGCGTCACCACAGGTCAGAACCTGGAAGACAAGCGCAGCGAGGCAGAACTCATCGCTGAGGCTGTAGAGAAGGCGAAAGCGGCCGACTGTGTCATCCTCTTCGGCGGACTCAACAAGAGCGACTATCAGGACTGCGAGGGCCACGATCGACAGCAGTACGAGTTGCCCTATGCGCAGGACAAGCTTATCACAGCTCTGGCTGCTGCCAACAAGAACTTCGTCTATGTCAACATCTCGGGCAACGCTGTGGCCATGCCTTGGCGCGACAAGGTTCCCGCCATCGTGCAGGGCTGGTATTTAGGCTCTGAGGCGGGCGAGGCTTTGGCTTCTGTCCTCACGGGCGACGCAAACCCATCGGGCAAGCTGCCCTTCACCTGGGTGAAGTCTTTGCAGAATGTGGGCGCCCATGCCCTCAACACCTATCCCGGAACCTGGCGAAAGGAGGGTGGATCCAAGACCGAGGGCAACATCATCGACGAGGAATACAAAGAAGGCATCTATGTGGGCTATCGCTGGGCCGACCGCAAGAAGCAGCGTCCTGTGTTCGCCTTCGGACACGGTTTGAGCTACACCCAGTTCGCCATCAGCAATCTGCGTGCCGACAAGGCATCGATGACAGCTGCCGACTCCATCACCTTCACCGTACAGGTAAAGAACATCGGTCAGCGTGCCGGATCAGAGACCGTACAGCTCTATGTGCACGATGCCAAGGCCTCGGTCGACCGTCCGCTCAAGGAGCTGAAAGGCTTCTGTAAAGTGAGTCTGCAGCCTGGCGAGAGCAAGGACGTCAGCATCACCCTTGGCAAGGACGCTCTCAGCTTCTACGACGAGACTACAGCAAGCTGGAAGGCTGAGCCAGGACAGTTTGAGGCCTGGGTAGGCAATGCCTCCGACAATCTGAAGTTGCGTAAATCTTTCCAACTGAAATAATCCCCAAATAATCATTAAACTTAAGCTGGGTTCAAAAGTTATAGAAGTTAAAGAAGTTATCACTCCTTTGGTCGTTAGAAGTTAAAGCCAACAGCCTTTTTGGTTGAAGATTTAGCTGTAAAGCATATGGCTTTAACTTCTCTAACTTCTTTAAATTCTTTAACTTCCCCATTTGCGAAAGTTGAGTAATAAGATATCAGCATGAAAAAGAATCTGTTATTAGCATCATTCATCCTGTTGGGGACTTTGCTGTCTCCTTCAGCCTTTGCCGCGCGCAAGAAACTGCCGCCCATGAACGAGTACGTCGGACAACTCATGTCGCGCATGACGCTTCAGGAGAAGATCGGTCAGCTCAACCTCATGGTGGCGGGCGACATCACCACGGGCAGCACTATGGACACTCAGGTGGCGGGCGACATCGCTGCCGGCAAGATGGGAGGCGTGTTCAACATCAAGGGTTTCGACAAGATCAAAGCCCTGCAGGACGTGGCCATCCGCAAGAGCCGACTCGGTATTCCGCTCCTCGTGGGCATGGACGTCATACACGGCTACGAAACCATCTTCCCCATACCGCTCGCCCTCTCCTGCTCGTGGAACGAGGAAGCTCTGAGACAGGTGGGCGCTGTGTCGGCACGCGAGGCAAGCGCCGACGGCATCAACTGGACCTTCTCGCCTATGGTCGACGTGGCTCTCGATGCCCGCTGGGGACGCATCAGCGAAGGCTTCGGCGAGGACCCATACCTCAGTGGTGTCTTGGGAGCAGCCATGACTCGCGGCTATCAGCAGGCTGACATGAGCCGTGAGACCATCGTCCCCAAAGACCACATCATGGCTTGTCTCAAGCATTTCGCCCTCTATGGAGCCGTTGAGGCAGGCAAGGAGTACAACACCACCGACATGAGCAAGATACGCATGTACAACCAGTTTCTGCCTCCCTATAAGGCTGTGGTCGACGCTGGTGTGGGAAGCGTCATGTCGTCGTTCAACCTCATCGACTATGTGCCTGCCACGGCAAGCCACTGGATGATGACCGACGTGCTGCGCAAGCAATGGAACTTCCAGGGCTTCGTCGTGACCGACTATGGCTCTATCGGCGAGATTCTGCAGCATGGCACAGCCCGCGACCTCAAGGAAGCCTCCGAGCAGTCGCTCCTGGCCGGAACCGATATGGACATGTGCTCGCAGGGCTTCGTGAGATTCCTGGAACAGAGCGTCAAGGAAGGCAAGGTGAGCGAGGCTGACATCGACATCGCCTGCCGTCGCATCTTAGAGGCTAAATACAAGCTGGGACTCTTCGAGGATCCTTACCGTTACTGCGACAGCAAGCGACATAAGACCGACATCTTTACCGCTGCCCATCGCCAGACCGCACGCGACATTGCCGCCGAAACCTTTGTACTTCTCAAGAACGACCAACAGCTTTTACCACTCAGCAAGAAGGGAAAGATAGCTCTCATCGGACCGCTTGCCGACACGCGCAACAATATGAGTGGTACTTGGAGCGTTGCAGCTACTCACGACCGCTATTCCTCACTCAAAGAGAGTATGGAGAAGGCTCTTGCAGGAAAAGCCACTTTGCTTTATGCTCAAGGTTGCAATGTGGTGTACGACGAGCAAGAACAGAAAGATGGTGAGTTTGGCAAGACTATAACTCGTGGGGATGATGCTAAGCTGAAGGCTGAGGCTTTGCAGATAGCACGTCAAGCTGATGTCATCGTTTGTGCCATGGGCGAGACTGCCGATATGAGCGGTGAGTGTGCCAGTCGTACCGACTTGCGTATGCCAGACACACAGCGAGACTTGCTCGAAAAACTTGCCCAATTAGGTAAGTCCATCGTGCTACTCAATTTCTCTGGTCGTCCTACCGTGCTTACTTGGGAGAAAAATCATATCCCTGCCATCATGAATGTATGGTTTGGCGGTTCTGAGGCTGCCGATGCCATCTGTGATGTGGTCTTTGGCGACAAAGTGCCCAGTGGCAAGCTTACCACCTCTTTGCCCAAGGTTACAGGTCAGGAACCTCTTTATTACAATCACCAAAATACAGGACGTCCTGTACCCGATGACAATCCTCGATTTGCCAAATATGCCAGCAACTTCCTGGATGTACGCAATGGCGCCCTCTATCCTTTTGGATATGGCTTGAGTTATACCACCTTTGAGTATGGTTCGTTGCAGTTGAGTTCCCATAAAGCGAGTGTAGCCTCTGCCAACAGCGATACGTGGAACGACCATGCCGACATCACTGCCACCATTCGTGTTACGAACACAGGTCGTTGTGCAGCCGATGAAATCGTACAGCTTTACATTCGAGATAAAGTGGCAAGCATTTCCCGTCCTGTTAAAGAGTTGAAAGGCTTTCAGCGCATTCATCTTGCTGCAGGCGAGAGTAAGGAGGTAATTTTCCACATAACTCCTGATATGCTGAAGTTCTATAATGCCAACCTACAGTATGTTCTCGAATCTGGCGATTTCGACGTCATGGTAGGCCCTAATAGTAGAGAAACGAAGAATGTTATGTTCACAGTAGAATAAAGCCTTTTAGCGCTTCGTATAAGCGCTAAAGAGAATCCCCTGAAAGGAAGCCTTAGCATATAGGCAACCTTTCAGGGGATTTTTATGATTGTATTCAGAAGTTATTTTGTGAAGTCATGGAAGTTGTCATTCCTTTCTGTCACTAAGAACTCAAAGCCAACAGCATCACTGTTTGAGTTTTATGAAAGTTAGATTAGAGATGTTAGAAAGTTCCGATCTTCCTTACATCCTCCTCGAAGGAGTCTTTGTCGTTGATGGCACCTTTCTTGATATGTGCTCTGTAGTTGTAGATGGTGTTGACACTGTAATGCAGGAACTCCGCTATTTTGCTACTGTCGTTGATGCCCAATCGGATAAGGGCGAAGATGCGGATAGGGGTGGAGAGTTGTTCCTTCTTGGGCTGTTCTATGCGCTCTTCGGGGCGCAGCAGGGCATTGAAGGAATCGAGGAAATGGGGGAAGAGCTGGAGAAAGGCGGAGTCGAAGTTGGTGTAGAATTCCTCTAACTCCTCTTCCTTGAAGTTCTGTGGACGTGTCATTTCGTACAACTCGTCATACTGGCGTGTCTTCAGCTTCTTGTGCACTCTCTTGCGCAAATCCTCTATCTTGTTGATATAGATGGAGCAGAGGCGCATAAATCTGCCCACATACTCTTCCTTGACACGGTTGGCGTCGGTGAGTTCATGGTTGACCACAGAGAGCTGGCTGTTGGTGCAGGAGAGCTGCTCGTTGAGCGACTTGAGCTGTGCATTGATCTCGTGCAGTTGGCGGTTGGTCTTGGCGAGGTCGTCTCTTGCGACGGCGAGTTTATGTCGCTGTCGGCTGACGTAGAACACGCCGATGAGGAGCATCAACGCCAGGATGCTGATGATGCAGAGGGTATAGTTCTGTCGCCTGTTGTACTGGTCGTTCTCGTCTTTGTACTTTTTGGCGATGGCCGACAGCAGGGGCGATATCTGGGCCAGTCGCTGTCGTGAGCCGAAACGGTTGGCGCTGATGCTACTGAAACTGATGTACTTGTAGGCTCTGTCGACATCGTTGAGGCCCATGAGCTGGTTGGCCATTTCCCACATGGATCCTTGGTCCATGACGCTGTTCCTGATGTCGGTGAGGACTGATTCTGCCAGCCAGTACATCATGCGGGTGCTGTCGTTCTCTGCCTTGTATGCCAGATAGCGGTAGAGGGTGACGAGGGCGTAGGGATGCGACCCTTTCTCTACGTGGCTGAGCCACTGGTCGTTGATGCGCATGGCTTCCCGATTATCATGGGCATTGAGGGCGTCGAGCTCACGATACTGAAATACGGAATTGCTGGTGGGGGGAAGCGCAGCATACATCCGTTGCCGGTATTCGGCTGCCATGGCGCCGTATTGCGCCTCGGGGGTGATGGGGTTGCGGTAGTATATGATTTCGCCGTATACGTGGTTGTAAGCCATATAATACGTGCCCTTGGCAATGTTGTCAAGCTGGGTGGTGTCGATGGCGTTGAGGGTGTTGAGCGCCTCGATAAACTTGCCTGTGCTGGAGCAGCGGATGGCGATGAGTGCCTGGCACTTACCTACTTCTGAGTGCCTGCCCGTCTTCCGGGCAATCTCGATGCAGCGTTTGAGGTAGATGATGGCAGAGTCGTTGACGAAGGGCGTGTACTCTTCGTATAGCCGATAGGAGAGTTGGTATTCGGCATGTGGGTTTTTGGCTTGCGAGAGCTGTTGCTGCAGCTGTCGGATGCGCTGCTCTTTGCGGCTGACGTATTGGGCAGAGTGGTCTATCGCCTCGTCGATGCAGTGGAGCAGGGAGTCGACACTCTTTGAGGTCTGTGCATGACCTATGAGAACTGACAGCGCAAGGAAAAGTTGCGTAGTAAGGATGAGTTTTAGGCTTTGTTTGGCTTTCTTCATTTTCAGGTATTTTGCTGTTAGTCTGCAAAAATATGAAAATTTTTTAAAACACGCAAGAACAAAGCAAAAAATAATGATAGTTGAGGTGTTTTTCAGGAGTTTCTTCAGGAGTTTTTTCAGGAGTTAAAGGAGTTAAGGAGTTAAGACAAATGTCTTGAGGGTTTAATTAAAGGAGTTAAGACAACCGTATTTTGGCGTTGTTTTTAAACAACAAAGCATATGTCTTAACTCCTTAACTCCTTAACTCCTTAATGAGATGCAGGGGAAAATTACTTCTGGAATACGCGAACGTAGTCAACCTCCATGGTGGCAGGTAAGCAAGTTGGGTCTAAGCCCTGTCCACCGCCCCAGGTGCCTCCCCAGGCGAGGTTGAGGATGGGGTAGAAGGCTGCATCGAAAGGCCATGCCTCCTTGCCGTTGCCGTCGTTGCGATAGGTGAGGAGTTTCTCGCCATCCACATAGAAGGTCATGTATTCTGCTGTCCACTCCATGCCGTAGGTGTGGAACTCGGTCTGTGAGTTGCTGATCTTGCGGCGTGCAGACTCGATGGTTGTGCCGGTGTTGTTGTACTTGGTGCAGTGGATGGTGGAAACAACCACGTCGGGTTCGTAGCCCACAGACTCCATGATGTCGATCTCGCCATCACCAGGCCATTGCTGCCAATTGACAGGCATCATCCAGAATGCGGGCCATGTGCCCTTGCCCTTAGGGAGCTTGATGCTTGCCTCGATGTATCCGTACTTCCAACCTGTGGACTCACGAGCGTAGAGACGAGCGCTCTTGATGGTGCCGCCATCGTCGAGGAGGTTGATCTTCAGTGTTCCGTTGGAAACCTGTGCCACCTTGTCCTCGCGCACGTAGTTCTGCAACTCGTTGTTCACCCATCCGGCTGGCTTGGTCTCGTAAGTCCAGTCTGGTCCCAATTCGTTGTCGCTGAACTCGTCGTTCCATACGAGGTTGTAGCCCTCGATGGGGCAGGTGATGTTCTTTCCGCCATTGGCCTGTGTGACGGTGATGTTCTGGCGTGAGCCACCCGACCAGATGGTGATGTTGCCAGTGCGCTCAGCGCCCTGGTTCTCGCCCACGGTGACGGTGATGGTGGCTTTCTTGCCTACGGGATTGGTGGGTGTCACCTTGATCCAGCTGTCGTTGGAATAGGCGGCAAACTCGTGTGTGCTCTCCACCTCGGCGGTCTGTGTTCCTCCTTCCTTCTCGAAGTTCAGCGTGGTGGAAGAGAGGGTAATGGTCTCGGCCGAAGCGTAGCTGATGTCGGTTTCGTTGTTGCTGCAAGCGCTGAGGCTTATAGCAACAGCGAATATTGCGCTAAAAATCATTATCTTTTTCATGTTAGTATGTTTATTGTTCAAGTTTTCAGGGGGAATTCCCATGAATTCCTCACCTGAGAAACTTGAGTTTTGATGAAATTACTGAGCAGTTTTCTGGAAGATGATGTCGTAGATTTCTACCTTCTCGTCTTCGGGATTTCCTCCAAAGTCGAATACCAGCTTGAGTTTCTGTGCAGCTCCCACTTTGAGGACGGTGGCAGGAACCTTGACCTGATATTCCTCGCCTGCCTTGAGGTCGTAGGTGTTGGCGAAGAAGAAGTTGTCATCGCTGGAAGCATCGGTTATCTTGACGGTTACGCCCTTGATGTCTTTCTTAGCCAAGAACTTGCACGAGAAGTCGTAAGGTGTGTCGGCCTCGCCAGGAATATCGGTGGTGAGGTGAACCTGTGCCTGCCACTGTGCGAAGGTTGCTGTAGGCAGCTCAACGGTGTAATGGCCCTTGTCGGCAGTGAAATCGGGAGCGTCTATCTCGGTCCATCCTGGAGCGTAGAAGAAGAAGGTGGTGAAGCCATCGGTGCCCTTGTCGTCTACGTGGCTCTTCCAGATATTGGAAGCGCTGTTGTAGTTGTACACGGTCTTATCTTCTTCCTCGGCAGGTGCTTCCACACCGTCGCACTTGTGTTCCTGCAAGTCGATGTTGCTGATGGTGAGCTTGGTGTTGTCGGCATTGCCTCCGCCGTCGACGACTAAGGTGACGTTGTCCATGTCGATGCCATCCATGTCGCTACGGTAGAAGAGAACTTCCTGGTTGGCCTTCAGGTCGATGCGCTCTGCAAAGTAGAAGCTGTTGTCGTCGCCGGTCTTGACGAGCTTGATGGTGACGCCTGGATGATCGGTGGTGGAAACGAGCTTGCAAGAGAAGTCGTACTTGGTAACCGCGTTGGTGGTCATGTCGGTGAGGAACTTGACCTGTGCCTGCCACTGTTCGGTGGTTGCTGTAGGCAGCTCGATGGTGTAGGCACCGTTCTTCTCGGTGACGGTTGGGTCGTCTATCTGTGCCCATCCCGGTGCATAGAAGAACTCGTTGGTGAAATGGCAGTTCTTCCACAAGTTGCAGTCGCTGTTGGAGTTGAAGCCCTGGAAGCCCTCGCTGGCGCAGGTGAGGATGTAGTGCCATGCTATGCTGTTGCCATCGTCCCATACGAGCACCATGGTGCTGCCGGTAATGCTCTCTACACGCAGACGGAGCTCGCCGTTATAGGCTGCGTCGGCTGGGATGTAGGGGAAGCAGGTGTTGGCAGGCATGATGAGGTAGAGGTCGTCGCCCTCGGCACTGAGCTGGTAAGAGCTGTGCTGCTCGCTGACAGGCACCATGTAGTCGGTGTCCTGATGATAGTCGGGGAAGATAGAGCAGCCGGTGTTGACATACATGGTTCCGCCAGCGCCTGGGTTGTAGGTATAGCTGTAGTCTGCGCCAAAGGTGAGTCGGTCGTCGTACACACCGAACTCGGCCTTCTCGTTGGCTCCTGCCTTCCACCACTCGGTGCCGTCGGTTCCTGAAGGTCCGCACGCCAGGTGGGCGGGTTCGGTGGCAGCGATGCGCCACTCCTTGCCCGACAGCTTGCCTACGATCTCGCTGAAGTCGACGAGGGTGTTGGTGACGTGGAATGTGGTCTCGCCCATGCCCTGCGACATACCGTTGCGGTTGCCCACACGGTAGTAAACCTTATAGTCGCCCGAATTGACCCATATTTTCTGCAGTGGGTTGACGGTGGAGTAGACGGGGTTCTTGGTTACTTCCTTGCCATCAACAGGAATGTACCACATGGGGTAGATGCCGTCGCCCTCCATATTGAAGGTTACTGTGTTGGTCTCGTCGTCGACGCTGGCAGTCACCTTTGCGTTCTCTGCCAGTGGCAGTCCTGCCTCTGATACGCCGTCGAAGTCCTCTGGGCTGCACGCGCTGAGTGCCAACCCTGCTGTGGCAGCTATGAGGAGTGCCTTGCTGAATATGTTATGTTTCATAATTGCTTGAGTCTTTATATTAATAGTCGTTTTGTGTCAGTGTGCCGTGAGATGCGTCGAGCTCACTCAAAGGAATAGGAAGATATTTCTTCTTCTCAGTCCATGTGTTGGTGCGGTAGCCGTAGGCATCGGGTACGAGTGTGGTGGCAGCCTTTCCTGTGCGGATGAGGTCCCAGTAGCGCTTGCCCTCGCCTACAAACTCCTTGTGGCGCTCGTCGATGATGTTGTCGATAGTGGCAGCCTTGTTGTCGGTGAGTCCGGCACGGTGGTGTACCTTGTTGAGGTATTCCTCGGCATCTGCCATGTTGCCGCCTGTGCGCACGATGAGCTCGGCTGCATTGAGCAGCGTCTCTGCGAAGCGGTAGATGCGCAGGTTGTTGTTGAAGTTAAGGTCGCCATCGGCTTTCTGATCCTTGTTATTTTCTTTATAGGCGATATACTTCTTGAGCCAGAGTCCAGTGTATTGCCAGCTCTTGGTGTCGCAGTTCTTGCCACGTCCGTCGAAGATGGTGGCGTCCTTGCGCACGTCGCCCTCGTCGAAGAGGTCTAAGGTCTCGAGTCTTACAGGCTCGAATCCCCATCCATTGTCCACTCCGTCGCTCTCCTTGTAGTCGCGTGGAGAGATGAAGCGTGGATAGACGGTTCCGCCCGCATTGATGACTCCACCGCCCCAGGCACGCACGGCTCCGTCGTCCATGTAGCCTATCTCGAAGATGCTCTCCTTGGTCCACTCGCCACTCTCGAGGAAGATGTTGGCGTAGTCGGGGTTGAGGTCGTAGTCCTGCTCGTCTTTGATAATCTCTTGCATATAGCCTAATGCCTTGGTGTAGCGGCTCTCGTCGTTCTGATACATCACCATCTCGGCATAGATCATGTAGGCGGCAGCCTGGCTCATGCGTCCCAGGTTCTTGTCGTCCCACTTCATAGGAAGGGCGTTGAGGCCGATGGCGGTTTCGAGGTCACTGATGACAGCCTCGTACACCTCGTCGGCGCTCTTCTGCTCACCGATGTAAGGCGACTTGAGGTTCTCGAAGTAGAAAGGTATGTTGCCATAGAACTTCCATACCTGCATGTAGTAGAAGGCGCGCAGCACCTTGGCTTCGGCCATGAAGGTGTTGTAGTCGGCCTGTGTGAGGGCAGCCTTGGCCCACTCTATATAGGTGAGCACGTCGTTGGCGTTGCGTATGCCCTTGTAGCTCTGATCCCAGATGCCTGTGAGGGCATCGCCTGGGTTCTGGGTGCTGGCATAGTTGGACATCTTCTGTAGGAAGAGGTTGTCGGAACTGGTTCCGCCGCCTACCCACACATCATCTGCCATGATGTCGCTGCAGAGCTGTAGCGGAGCATACTGCACGTTGTTCCAGTCGTACTGGCGCATGGGGTTGTAGGTGGAAACCACAGCTTCCATGATGTGCTCCTTGTTGCTGTAATATTCCTGCAGGGTGGCCTTGTCGGGAGGGGTCACGTCCAAGAAGTCATCCGAGCAGCTTGTCAATGTAAGGGGAGCGATGAGCGCTGCCATCAATACATATTTATATATTTTCTTTGTCTTCATAATGATAAGTTTTTTAGAGGTTTAGAATCCAAGGTTGAAGCCCACGGTGATGGTGCGGCTCTGAGGATAGACACCATAGTCGACACCCAGCGAAGTGGCTCCTGTGCTGTCGCCTGATGAGATTTCGGGGTCGAAGCCTGCATACTTGGTAAGGGTGAGGAGGTTCTCGGCTGCTACGAAGAGGCGCAGCTTGTTGACGAAGAACTTCTTGGTGATGAACTGTGGCAGGGTGTAGCCCAGCTGGATGTTCTTGAGTCTGATGTAAGAACCGTCGGTGATGTAGAGGTCGCTGCTCTGCCAGTTGGTTCCGTCGTTGATGACGAAGCGTGGGTACTTGTTGGAAGTGCCTGGACCTGTCCAGCGGTTGAGCAGATAAGAAGGAAGGTTGGCTGGTTGCACGTCGGTACGGCGTGTGGCATCAAAGATGTCGTTGCCGGCAGTGCCCTGCCACATCATCATGAAGTCGAAGCCCTTGTACTCGGCGTTGAGGGTGAAACCGAAGGTCCAGTCGGGCATTCCCTTACCTATCTTGGTGCGGTCGGCAGCATCGATGGCTCCGTTGCCGTCAACATCGACGAAGCGCACGTCGCCAGGCACAGCCTTAGGCTGCAGCATCTCGCCGTCCTTGTTGACCCATGCCTTCACCTCGTCCATGGTCTGGAAGATACCGGCTGTCTTGTAGCCGTAGAAGTATGGGAATGGTTCGTTGTTAGAACCGCGTGTGATGGTTCCGGTGTTCTGCATAGCACCGAGTTCCAAGAAGCCTGAGGTGTTGCCGAGGTTCTTCAGTTTGTTCTTCAGATAAGAGGCGTTAGCCTTGGCGTGGAATTTAGCCTTACCGATGTTCCACTTGTAGCTGGCTTCGAGCTCAAGACCCTTGTTCTCCATGTCGCCCACGTTGCCAAGAGGTGCGCCGGCTCCCACATAGTTAGGGATAGGCATACTGATGATCATGCCATTGGTCTTCTTGATGTAATAATCGAGGCTGAATGTCAGGGCGTTCTTAAAGAATCCCAAGTCGATACCTAAGTCGGTCTGCTCGCTCTCCTCCCACTTCAGGTCGGGGTTGGCAAGTGAGCCTGCCTGTACACCATTGACAACGGTCTCGCCCTTGCCCAGGATGGTGTTATAAGGCGAAGCTGTCCAGGCTGCATAGGTGAAGTCGCCGATGTTGTCGTTACCGTTCTTACCCCAGCTACCGCGAATCTTCAAGTTGCTCAACCAGTCAGGAGCATGGAAGTAAGGTTCGTTGATGACGTTCCATCCCAAAGAGAAGGAAGGGAAGGTGGCGTAGCGGTTGTTGGCACCGAAGCGTGAGCTACCGTCGCGACGTACAGTAAACTGTGCCATGTAGCGCTCGTCGTAGTTGTAGCTGGCACGGAAGAAGTAAGAACTCAGTGTGTGTTCGTAAGCAGGTCCTCCACTGGCAGACATCTCGCCACGGCTCTGGGCGGCACTCGTATTGTTCATGAAAGGCTTGTTTATGTCCTTGAGGTTCTGCAATGCACCATAGAGGTTCATGCCTGTATTCTGCATCGCACTCTGACCTGCCACCAAGTTGATGGTGTGCTTGTTGAAGGTCTTGTCCCAAGTCAGCACGTTCTCCAACTGCCATACAGTGCCGCGGTTGCTTGACTGGTGGGCGTTGGTGATAGTGGCCTTATTGTTTCCTGAGAGATAATAGAGAGGTGTGTAGCCGTCGCTGCCCCAGAATGAGAGGTCGGCTCCGTAAGAGATGCGGTATTTCACGCCGTAACCGATGTTGAGGTCGGCAGAGAAGTTGGCTACAAACTTATGGCTCCAGCCCAAGTCGCCAGGCAGCGAGAGCATGGCCAATGGGTTGTTCATTTCCTGATAGCTGCTTCCAGGAACTGTGTACATACGTCCGGCTCCATCGTAGAGCATGTACTGCTCGCCATAGAGATTGCTCTGAGCTTCGGCTGCTGCACCGCTCACGGTAGGAGTGAGGATAGGAGAGAGGTAGAGGGCTGAACCCAATGGAGAACCATACTGAGAGTTGGCGTCGATGGCCTTGCTCTTGACACGAGAGTAAGAGATGTTGGCGCTGATCTGCAGTTTGTTGAGCCAGTCGCGGTCCTTGGTGTCGTCGAAGAGCGTGTAGCTGGTATTGCTGCGAAGCGACAGACGGCTGTAGTTGCTTCGGTCGTAGTTGCCGCCTACGATACCGTCCTGATGATAGTAACCCATAGAGAGGTAATAATTGATCTTGTCGGAAGCGCCGCTGACGTTCACCTCATGGTTGACAACACCGGCGTTGTCGTTGAACACTTCGTCCTGCCAGTCGGTGCCCTTGCCGTACTGATAAGGATCGGCATAGATAGGAGCCTGTCCTGCGTTGACAAGACCTTCGTTCATCATCACAGCATACTCGGTGGCGTTGAGCACATCGCGGTGCTTCCATGGGTTCTGCCAGCCGTAAGAGAAGTTGTAGTTCACGTGTACTCTGCCCTTCTCGCCGCCTTTGGTGGTGACGAGGATGACACCGTTGGCAGCACGTGTACCGTAGATGGCGCCAGAGGCAGCATCCTTCAGCACCTCGATGCTCTCGATGTCGCTGGGGTTCAGATAGTCGATACCGCCCTCGATAGGCATTCCGTCAACGATGTAGAGAGGGTTGCTGTTGTTGATGGTTCCGATACCACGGATACGAACCTGAGAGGCAGCACCAGGCTGACCTGATGAGGAAGTGACGGTAACACCTGAGGCCAAACCCTTCAGTGCATTGTCGACACGTACTGCCGCCTTGCCGTCGAGGTCGTCGGCGCTCACCTTGGCGATAGAGGCTGTTACGACGCTCTTCTTCTGAACACCATAACCCACTACCACTACGTCTTCGAGGGTGCGTGAGTCTTCCTTCAGCGTGATTTTCAGCTTGTCGGAAGCCTTCACCTCTTGAGTCACATATCCTATATAAGATACGACCAATGTTGTGTTGGGGTTGGCTTGAATAGTGAAGTTACCATCCAAGTCGGAAACTGTACCTTGCGAGGTACCTTTTACTACTACTGATGCACCGATGATGGGTTCGCCACTCACGTCGGCGATGTTACCCTTACAGGTAATCTGTTGCGCCTGCATGATGGTTGCCACAAACAATGTCAGCATCACCATTAATAACCTTGTTGGTTTCATAAGCTAAATGTTTAGATTTTTATTATTATTGTGTCTCGTTATTATTAGGTACGATGTAGATGGACGACTTTTTCGTCTTTTACCGAAGCATTCGTTTTTCCGCTTGCAAATGTACTAAAAAAAATAGTCGGTAACAACCCAGTGATAAATAAAAGTGGATTTGTAAAGTAGAAAGTTTTTCTTATATTTCTGATTATCAGTACTGTGCGAGAAACTTGAAAATCGAAATCAGTGGACGCTTTATAAAGCTGAACTTCGAGAAAAGGGCGCTTTCATCCTTTTTATGTGTTGATAAAAAGTAGAATTGTGTTTTTGTGCGATTTTGCTTCTGTTCGTATGTTGTCCACTTTCTTCTTATCTTTGATTATCTTTTAAACAGTTGATTATTAGTGGCTTGTGAATCTTATGGCACTTCTGTTGTTCCACTTTTCCATTTTATGCCGAAAAATGGGTGGATTTTTTGCTTAATTTTGCGGCAACAATCTGATTTTTTTAATAACTTTAAAAACTTAAACGCGTATGAAACATTTGAATTTACTTCTGTTTGCATCTTCCATGATGTTCGTGGCGCCTGCTTATGGTCAGGACTATAAACAGGTATGGGCGGACGAGTTCAACAACGTAGGTTCAGTAGACGAAAGAACCTGGAACTATGAGATTGGAAACCGTGACAACGGATTTGGCAACTGGGAATTGGAAAGCTATCAGAAAGCCAACGCTACCGTGGGTCTCGCTCCCGACGGAACCACCAAGGCACTCATCATCACTGCTAAGCCTGATCGTACTTCTGCACGACTCTTCACCAAGGACAAGGTGTCGTTCAAATATGGTAAGTTGGAAACACGCATCATGATCCCTAAGACTGCCAATGGTTTGTGGCCTGCCTTCTGGCTGCTTGGCAACACGGGAACATGGCCTTCGTGCGGTGAAATCGACGTTTTGGAGATGGGACATGCTGACGGAATCAAGAACGGCACTCAGGAGAAATACTATAGCGGCGCCTGCCACTGGGGTGTTTATCAGAATGGAGGCTATCCCAACTATTGCAAGTTCACTACCTCACCTACGAGCCTGCAAGACGGCAAGTTCCACAAGTTTGTATTGGAGTGGACGCCCGATGTCATCAACATGTATCTCGACGACGCTGCTAAACCTTATTATAGCATGGACATCAGCGACAGAAGTCTGAATACATCGCCAGGCAACTATTTCAACAAGCAGTTCTATATGCTCGTCAACTTGGCGATAGGTGGCAACTTCACTGGCGTGAACAATGCTGCAGCCGTTACTGCCCTCAGTTCTGGCGAGAAGAAGATGTATGTAGACTATATTCGCCTTTACCAGAAGGAGGGACAGGAGTGCTACACCATCAACGGAAAAACCGTCGATAATATGAAAGAGGACACTCATTTCGAGGACACAACCACCAAGTTAGGAGAATATGGCTACAAGTCGCTTGATGCTGCAGGTAAGTCGGTCTTCGACTTCTCTAAAGGTTCAGACTACGTCATTATCAGCGCTTCCACCGGTGTAATGCAGCAGATGGGTGAGAAAATCAAAGCCGACTATTCGGTAGACAACACCAACCAGCACCTCTATATCTGGGAGAACACCTATGCGCCAAGCATTGGAACAGGTGTCAATTCCTTCGGACTCAACGAGGATTACTCTGTTTTTACCGTTACCCAAAAAGGATGGTCAGGATTGGGCTTTTACGGATTGAAAGACCTCTCCATGCTCGACGACAGCTACTATCTCCATTTCTCGATGAAGGGCGACGATGCTCTCTTGCATGCTTCTCATGCGATTCGTGTAGGTGAGGCCAGCTTCACTATCGGCAACAACCCTGTGGAGGGCATGATTTTGGGCGACTACAAACGCGATGGCGAATGGTACAGTTTCGACATTCCTTTCAGCAAGCTCAAGAAGATGGCAGGAACTGTGTTCCCCGACAAGGACGGTGGTGCTGCTGCCTATAGAGAGAATGCTATCAGCGCGCTCAGTGGTGGAAATGCAGGCACAAAACTTACCTTCGACAATGTGTTCTTCTATAAGAAGCAGGGTGGCAGCGAGACTCCTGATGTCGACGCTACGCTCGGAGAATTTGGATCCAAGTCGCTCAACGCCGAAAACCAGTCGACTTTCGACATTGCATCGGGTTCCGACTACGTGCTCATCGCCACTGGCAGCACCTTTGCCAATCAAGTAAAGGACGCAGGCAAGGTAAAGGCCGACTACAATGTCGACAATAGTCGCTATAACTTCAACCTCTGGGAGGGCACCATGACAGGCGCTACACCCACAGGCACCAACAGCTTCGGCTACAACGAGGAATACTCCTGCGTGAAGGTTGCTGGCGGAAAAGGTTGGTCGGGCGCCGGCTATGCTCCTGCAGCAGCCACCGATATGAGCATGATAGACGACAGTTACTGGCTCCACTTCTCAATGAAGACAACCAATGATATCAGCAAGAGCGCTCCTTATGCCATCGTCATTGGCGAGAATGCTCACTTCACCATTGGCTCTGCTCCTTTCGAAGATGGAAGTAAGAAATATGCAGTACTTGGCGATTTCTATCGCAATGGTGAATGGTACAGTTTCGATATTCCAATGACAGAAATCAAGAAATATGGCACTCCTGCCTTCTGGGGTAATAGTTCTTACAAAAATAACATCCTGAGTGTCCTTGCTGGCGGAACCAACGGTGTAGAGGTGAATCTCGACGGTGTCTTCTTCTACAAGAAGATTACTACTGGTATCCAGGCTTCTACTGCAGATAAGAAGCAGCAAGCCAAGGTGCTCGGCATCTACGACCTCACTGGCCGCCGTGTCAGTGATATGAATGCTGGTGGCATTTACATCGTACGAACCAACCAAGGAAACTTTAAGGTGAAAAAGTAATATTTAAAGGTAAAAAAGTAAAAACAACTTTCTCAAATGGGGAAGTTAAGATAACTTCTCTAACTTCTGCACATGAGAAAGTTCAATAAATCAGGTACAAGGGGGCGTTTCATCAAGATGAAACGCCCCTTTTATCTTAATATTTTTCAAAACGAAGAAATAGATAAACAATAGATAATCAGTTACTTGTGCTCTTTTTGTTGCTTCGTGAAGCCACTTTTTTACCCACAGCCAATAAACGTAATGATAAAAAGTGTAATTTTGCAAGCGAAAACTTAATAACTTAATTGTATAATTAAAAAACGATGCTTATGAATAGGAGAATTTACAAATTGTTACTTTTCTGTATGGTTAGTATGCTTTCTGTTTTTGTGCATGCTGCCAATACGCTGGAAGTAACTTATCAGATTGGTAACACCCAAAAAGTCACTTGTCTATGGCCGTCGTTATAAAAGATGAACGCGTAAAAATATATCGTAGCTTTTAGTTCTTTCAGAACATCATTGGCACAGATTAGGAATAACAACACATACAAGCATTATAACTTTGCGTACAAATTTAAATAACTCAAGTTTCGCAAGTGGTTTAAGTACGGGCTGAAGGCCCAAAAGCTCCAGAAGCAGCACGCCCTGAAGGGGCAAAACTTGCGAAACTTCAGTAAATAATAACTAAAAAGAAAGGAGTGAGTTTCTCAGATTTTATTTGAATTTTTGCCATGTCATTCAGAGTTTTATTTGTTTTTTAAATGCAACACTAAGATAAGTGAAACTTCTGACATGACATAATCCTGGGCAACTTTTTGTTGCTAAGGTCTTTTAAAAGTTTAATTAATAATAGTGTTGCGGAATTATGGATATGAAAAAAAATATACTTTTATCAATGATCTTGCTCGCTTTGTGCTTGATACAGGCTTCAGCGGCCGATTATTACTTCAAAATCCGGCTTTACAATGATAAGAATGAGTTGGAAGATTGGTCTAATTATATTAAGGTAAGCTATGATAATCAGAATAAAGTTTATGTTAACGGACTGGGAGATCTTATTGCTGGAAAGCCTGTAACGGATGGTAGTAAAGAATATAAATTGCCCAACAACGCCAAGAATGAGGTAGATCTGGATAAAATTTGGGGTATTGAATTTGCCAATGAGAATGGAAAAGGTATAATGGAGGGAGCTGAATATAAAACAGCGTGGAAGGAGATACATACTCACATCAAATATCTCGGATTGCGCGATTATATACGTGATACATATACTAATGATGGCTATTTCGTGGATATGTTTAAACTTGAAGAGTTGGAATTGCCTAAAGGTGGTATGAAAGTAGGAAATGGGGATAAAGATTGTAATATGTATTTCGCTAATGCTGGGAATCTGAAAAGAATAACTATATGGAGCGAAGAGAAGGGTGACTCCGTAGATATAACAGATGATGCGGTAAAGGATAAATTCTTGCTGGATAGAGTTGGAAAATTTATGTTTTCCAATTGTTATGGCTTGAGTACCAAATATATAAACCGATTGATAAAGGATGTTAAAGAGATAAAAGACAATGCTTTTTTCGCAGATGAAGGAAATCGTAAATATTTCTCTGACGAAGCAGACAATAATATACCTATTGAGATACCCAGCACAGTAACGAAAATAGGAAATCAGGCTTTTTATAATCGACTGAAAGTTACCGGACTGAATATTCACGGAAATGGCTGCTTGGAGATTGGTTCTGAAGCATTCAGACAATGTGATGAACTGGCAACGATAACTCTGGATAATATAACTCAGGATAAGAAAGAACTTAAAATATATAAAAATGCATTTATGCGCTGCAAACAGTTGAATGCCTTTGAAAACATGAATAATGCTAATATAACCTATCTTGAAACTGGTGTATTTGGTGACTGTCGATCCATGACCAACAAATTTGTTAATGATGTGTTACAGAATTATGCAAACAATAAGGGAACGAAGATTCCTGCTTATCTGTTTTTTGGCTGCAACGGACAAGATGGACATGATGGATCGGAAGCGAATAAAAATAAATGTTCTTTTACCGATTTGAATATTCCTGCACAGTTTATTGAAATAGGAGATGGTGCATTTGCCTCTACTGGTGATGCTGTAATAAAGTTGAAAACTATCACAGTGAACCGTAAGACGGCTCCTTTGTGTCTATGCGGGGAAACGGACAAATATGTAACTATTACAAATAAAAGAGTGTTTGATGGGCTGGATCCAAATATGACAACTGTAATCTTTGCTAATGATGCAGACAGCTGGTATGAAAATGAGAAACCTGATGAGACAACTGGTTTTTTGACCTATATGAATGATGGGTCTGAGTTTCAGCGTCTTCTCACAAAAGACCTATATAGTAATCATACAGAATATATTAATGTGCCGCAGCAACATGCGATAGTAAGATTGCACAGAACACTTAAGAAGGGTTGGAACACCATTTGTCTGCCTTTTGGAGTGAATTACAGATATTGTAGTTTGTGGGGTGACGATTATAAAACCAAACAGGCTCACAATGCACGCATCATAGTGAATGGGCTTACCAATAATGATAGCGGGGCTACTAGTGCTAATTTCACAATGGGTGTATACCGCGGCTATTGGAAAGAGGGTAAGACTTTCATGTTTCTCCATTACACCGATTTTGATGCTTATCCGCTTGATTTATGTGAGACATTCCTTGTTAAGATGAGAAAACAAGATATTGCAGAAGATGGTATTTATACGTTTAGAAATGTTGATTTGAACTACCGCTGGTTTGCAGAAGGAGAAAGTGGAAATGATGGGAATTGGACGCTTGTAAAAACATATCCTGCTGAGGAAATGTTAGGTCAGGTAAAGGATTTTGATGGTCAAGTGAATACTGAGGCGATACCATTTAAAGATAAGGCATCCTATGATGAATATGTGCTTAGAGGTTCTCTTGTTCAGTGCACGGGCACTGTGGGGGATTCAAAAGTTGGAATAACAACCGATGATTATTTCTTTCAGCAGTCCCAAAACGGCACGATGAAACTCTATCCCTATCCAGCTGGTAAAAAATACGGTATCCGTGGGTTCAGTGGGTGGTTTCATCGTAATAATAGTATCTCGAATGCTCATGAACTTTCTTTAGGTTTGTTTGATGATAGTAGTATCACTCCTATAGAAACAGTAAAGGAAGATGACTTGAATAGAGACACTTCTGGCAAAGTTTATAGCATCAGCGGAGTGCTTATGAAAAACAATGCCGCCGATCTGAATAATCTGCCAAAGGGCATTTATGTCGTGAATGGAAAAAAATATGTAGTCAAATAAAAAAAGCAACAATGAAAAAGGAATATATAAAACCGATAATCATTAATATAAAAATATATAATGATGATGCTTTATTACAATCAGCATCGCTTTATGATTACGACAAAGTCGATCCTGATGAAAATATTGCCGGCGAAGGTGGCGAAGACAAACCGGACACCGGCGAAGGTGGATTCATTTGGAATGACTAACAACTTTGTTTCACGTTTTTCCAAAAAGTACAAAGCATGAATACATTGAAACAAACTCTGTTTTTATTGCTCATTCTCGTATTTTCGGGAGTGAGCAAAACTATTGCCCAATCCACTGGCGTGTATGTAGGTGGACATATCCGACGTGAACGTCCCGGTACCATCGAGAAATTACGCAATTCTGGTTTCACATACATCATTCTCTTCAATATCAACGTTGAGCCCGATGGTACACTGACTACAGATGGCGAGACGGTATGCAAAGATGGAAAGTATGTGTTTGGTAACACGCAACCCAACTATGTCTCTGACATAAAAAAACTAAAACAGGCACCAACAACCATAAGTAGAATAGAAATATGTATAGGTGGTTGGGGTAACGAGTCTTTTAGTCGCATCAAGGAACTTATTAATAGTCATGGTGCAGGAAGTGGTACCATCTTGTATAAGAATTTTAAAGCGCTTAAAAATGCCATTCCAGAGATTGATGCTGTAAACAACGATGATGAGTATTGCTACGATGTCGCAACGGCTGTTAAATTCCACCAGATGATGTATGAATTGGGGTATAAAACAACTATCGCGCCATATACGAACCGTAGTTTTTGGGAAAATCTTGTTTCTCAGTTGGGCGATAGATGTGATAGGGTACTTATACAGTGTTATGATGGCGGAGCAGGAAACAATCCATCCGACTGGCATTTAGGTAACAGAGCTGTCCATGCAGGAAGAATGAATTACCAAGGAGGTGGTGTAGATGCATGCGTAGCTCAGATGGAGTCATGGAAGAAAAATAATGGAGTGAGCGGAGGTTTTATTTGGCTTTATAACGATGAAACATGGAATCTTAATCAGTGGGCAACGAGGATGCTACGTGTGTTTGGTACAAAAAAGTGCGATGACAATATAGCAATTCTTTATGCAGATTCCGACTATCGTGGTTATTCAAAATCATTGGGCGAGGGTAGCTACACTCAGGCAGATCTCGCCATGTATGGCATTAGTGCTAAGGATATATCATCGTTGAAGGTCACAAAAGGCTTCAAGATTACACTCTATGAGAATGCTGATTTCACTGGTAATTCAAAGAGTTGGACAACAGACGCTTCTTTTGTTGGTGGGGATTGGAACGATAAGGCTTGTTCGGTGCGAATCGAACCAAATGGCAAGAGCGGTCTGTCGGGTAACTTCAAAATCATGAACCGCAACAGTGGTAAGTATCTTGACTTGGATAATAACAAGACTGATAACAATACCGCAATCGTCCAGTTTGATGACGAGGGTGTAGATGCCTCTCAGACGTGGACATTTACAGAGGTGATGAAAGGTAAGGGTGTCTACTCCATCTGTTCCTATGGTAATAAGAACCGAGGTATGGATGTCGCTGATTTTTCTAAGGATAACGGAGCTCAGGTGCAACTATACGACTATTTGGGTAATCCTCATCAACAGTTTATTCTCTACGACTGTGGTGAAGGCTATTATCAACTTGTAGCTCGTAACAGTGGTAAAGTGGTAGAGATTCCACAATCAAGCAAAGGAAATGGTGAATGGATAAAAATCTACGACAACAATGGCACCCACACACAACAGTGGGCCGTGGTTGAGAACCGATACGACGAGGCTTCTGCAGTTACATTGTATACCGATGCAAGCTATAAGGGTAAAGCTGTGACCCTTTCTGAAGGCGAATATAACCTCAGTCGAATGGGGCTTTACAATCTGAAGGACAATGATATGAGTTCTTTGAAGGTCACTCCTGGTTTCAAGGTTACAATCTATGAGGATGACAATTTCAATGGCAAAAGTAAGTCATACACAGCCTCTGAGAGTTTCGTTGGTGAAGAATGGAATGATAAGATGTCTTCGTTGAAGGTTGAGGCATACGGAAAGAGTGGACTGTCAGGTGACTATAAGTTGCAAAACCGCAACAGTGGTAAGTTTCTTGATTTGGACAACAACAACACAGACAATAAAACAGCCATCGTTCAATATGATGATGAGTACATAGATGCAACGCAGATATGGACATTGACAGAGATTGGTGGTGAAAAAGGTGTTTATTCTATATGTACTTCAGTCAACAAAAGGCAAGGTATGGATGTAGCCGATTGGTCGAAAGACAATGGCGCCCAGGTGCAACTCTATGAATATAACGGCAACAGGAATCAACAGTTCATCGTTGTCGAAAAGGGTGATGGTTATTATCAATTTGTTTCACGTCTTAGTGGTAAAGTGATAGAGATACCGAACTCGAGCAAGGACAATGGCGAGTGGATAAAGCTATATGACAACAATGGCACCAATACGCAACAGTGGAAATTCGTTAGTCCGTCAGTCTATTCTGGCATCGTAAACACCGAAAGTCTCTCTGGGATGAACCTCAGAAAAGAGGGCAATACCATCATCGTGACAGGTGCAAAAGGCAAAGAATTGACTATCTATGATGTAAGCGGAAGACTGATACGTTGCGAGAGGGTTCTATCGAACGTAGACTCAATATCCATCTATGGCCAACCTTCAGGAATTTATGTGATAAAGGTAGCTCAAGAAATATTCAAAATTAGATTTTGATGCTAATAAAGACACTTATAATTGTTTAATAAAACTAAAGACTTATGAGATTTAAAAACTTATTAACCATTTTATTACTCTTCGTTGCTACATTGCTTTGGGCTGAGCCTATAACACAGAGTACTGCGCGAAAGAAAGCAGTAATCTTTGCAAGTAAGCATGGTAAGACTATAGCTGAAGATGTAAAAAACCTTTTTAAAGTGAGAGGCAAGACTAAAGCACAAGCAATGCCGTATTATGTATTTAATACCAATGATGATAACGGTTTTGTTATTGTTTCGGGAGATGACCGAACAGCGGAGATCCTTGCTTACTCGGATAAAGGTCGTTTTAATGCAGATGAAATACCAGATAATATGCGCGAATGGCTTCGTTATTATGCCCATGTGATAGGTACGTTGGAATCCACATCGTCTGTCAAAGCGTCAAGTACCACATTATATGATAATGGACGACGTGAAGCCAATAGCGCTATCTCTCCCCTTCTATCTTGCACCTGGAATCAAGGTAGTCCTTATTATGATCGCTGTCCGTTAGTTGAAGGGCGCAGATGCTACACAGGTTGCGTATGTACAGCTGCTGCACAAGTGATGTATTATCATCAATGGCCTAAATCTGCTACCACTAATATTTCAGAGCATTCGTTTACATATAATAATAGGAGATACACGGAAAACGAACTAACACCTGTTGTCTTCGATTGGAAAAGCATGAATAACAGTTATCGTGATGGTCAATCAGATCATTCGGCAACTGCTGTCGCTGTACTCATGCAATATGTAGGGCAGGCCATTAAGTCTGGCTATGGACCTGATGGAACTGGATCAAGTTTTACAGAAGTGGAGAATGCCTTAAAGAACAACTTCGGTTACGATGGAAATATTCAACATCTTTTTCGTAACAATTATAGTAACGAAGCATGGGAAAGTTTGATATATCGAGAATTGGCAGAGCGCCGGCCGGTCCTCTATGCAGGCACATCAAGTGGTGGAGCACATGCATTTGTATGTGATGGATATGATGGAAACGGTCTTTTTCATATCAATTGGGGATGGGGAGGAATGTGCAACGGCTACTTCAAACTATCCGTTTTGAACCCTAACGACAATAGTGGCATGGGTGCAAGTAGTTCAAAAGACGGCTATTCCATGAATCAAGATGTGCTCATTGGGATACAACCTCCATCGAAACACGCCGATAATCCTGTGGCAACATTTTATTCTGATATCGACTACAATGGTAAGGCTGTGGACTTACCAGAAGGAGAGTTTTTGCTGTCCTCATTACAATCATATGGGATAACAAACGATGATATATCGTCGTTGAAGGTGAAGAGTGGTTTCAAAGTCGTTGTCTATGAGAATGATGGATTCGGCGGGAAGAGCAAATCTTACACAGCTTCTACTGCTAATATGGGTTCTGAGTGGAACAAGCAAGTATCATCAATAAAGATCGAACCAAATGGTAAGAGCGGTCTATCGGGTAACTTCAAAATCATGAACCGCAACAGTGGTAAGTATCTTGACTTGGATAATAACAAGACTGATAACAATACCGCAATCGTCCAGTTTGATGACGAGGGTGTAGATGCCTCTCAGACGTGGACATTTACAGAGGTGATGAAAGGTAAGGGTGTCTACTCCATCTGTTCCTATGGTAATAAGAACCGAGGTATGGATGTCGCTGATTTTTCTAAGGATAACGGAGCTCAGGTGCAACTATACGACTATTTGGGTAATCCTCATCAACAGTTTATTCTCTACGACTGTGGTGAAGGCTATTATCAACTTGTAGCTCGTAACAGTGGTAAAGTGGTAGAGATTCCACAATCAAGCAAAGGAAATGGTGAATGGATAAAAATCTACGACAACAATGGCACCCACACACAACAGTGGGCCGTGGTTGAGAACCGATACGACGAGGCTTCTGCAGTTACATTGTATACCGATGCAAGCTATAAGGGTAAAGCTGTGACCCTTTCTGAAGGCGAATATAACCTCAGTCGAATGGGGCTTTACAATCTGAAGGACAATGATATGAGTTCTTTGAAGGTCACTCCTGGTTTCAAGGTTACAATCTATGAGGATGACAATTTCAATGGCAAAAGTAAGTCATACACAGCCTCTGAGAGTTTCGTTGGTGAAGAATGGAATGATAAGATGTCTTCGTTGAAGGTTGAGGCATACGGAAAGAGTGGACTGTCAGGTGACTATAAGTTGCAAAACCGCAACAGTGGTAAGTTTCTTGATTTGGACAACAACAACACAGACAATAAAACAGCCATCGTTCAATATGATGATGAGTACATAGATGCAACGCAGATATGGACATTGACAGAGATTGGTGGTGAAAAAGGTGTTTATTCTATATGTACTTCAGTCAACAAAAGGCAAGGTATGGATGTAGCCGATTGGTCGAAAGACAATGGCGCCCAGGTGCAACTCTATGAATATAACGGCAACAGGAATCAACAGTTCATCGTTGTCGAAAAGGGTGATGGTTATTATCAATTTGTTTCACGTCTTAGTGGTAAAGTGATAGAGATACCGAACTCGAGCAAGGACAATGGCGAGTGGATAAAGCTATATGACAACAATGGCACCAATACGCAACAGTGGAAATTCGTTAGTCCGTCAGTCTATTCTGGCATCGTAAACACCGAAAGTCTCTCTGGGATGAACCTCAGAAAAGAGGGCAATACCATCATCGTGACAGGTGCAAAAGGTAAAGAATTGACTATCTATGATGTAAGCGGAAGACTGATACGTTGCGAGACAATAGATTCTGCCAAATATTCCATGTCTTTGGATAAAATGAAGGCAGGTATCTACATCATGAAAATAGATTCCATTGCTAAAAAGATACGGGTCGAGTTGTAACATTGCTATATTCTATAATCTAATAATTGAACTTTTGCATATTAGGAAGTTAAAGGAGTTAAGGGAGTTAAGGAGTTAAGACGTATGTCTTGCTGCTTTAAAAAATACGCCAAAAAGACTGTTGTCTTAACTCCTCAGCGACCGTAGGGAGCGATAACTCCTTTAACTCCTTTAACTTCTGAGCTTGCGAAAGTTGAGTACTAATAATTCAAAATTAACTATTATGAAAAAAAATCGTATTTTATTGTTTTTAACGTTATTCTGTGTGGCAATTCTGAAAGTCCATGCACAAAAAATTCCTATTGAGATAGTGAACAATTCTGTTTTTCCTGACGACAAGGTATATGTGGCTATCATTGGTAAGAAAGTGAGTGATGATGCTCCTATTTATTATGACCTCATAGCCAACAATGCAAGTGATGCTGCACTCAGGGCCCTTACTGTCAATACAAACACTCTGCATAAGTTCAACGGAGATAGAGGTTATGCCAATGTGTTTACGCCGCTGAATCAGATAAAAAACAAAACCATTTACGTAGATAAAACCCATGCTTGCCGTATGTTTTTTGGTTTCAATTCACCGCTTTACCTACACGTAAACGATAATAATGGTGGGTATGCAGGAGCTGACATGCAAAACCCTTCCGACCCGAATATCGATCTGCGATGGGAACTTATTGAATTTACTTATGATAGGTATGGTGTGATGTTTATCAATACCACACGTGTTGATGCATTCCAATATCCCATGGGATTGGAACTATATGGAAATGCTTCGGCAGGTGCCAATAATCCATACACCAAGCGTGGAGAGGTGAATACCTATGAGGAGATTATCAATCGCTGGAAGACACAAAACGAAGGTAATATCTTCTCTAACTGTCTGAAGAACAATATAACCCATGATCATTTGGGAGGTATTATTATGCAACCATCTAAAGTGGCAGAGGTGAAGAATACTGGATATTTCGATGGCTACATCAACCGTATCTGGAGCGAGTTTCGCAATAAAGACATACACGTAAACATGGGCATCCAATTAGGTGTTTGGCGTGGACGTGTGAATGGCAACAACTTCGTCTTAATAAGTGAGTCAGGACCTCGTCAAGGGCAGACGGCCATTGTAGGCAAGCCTACCTCCATTGATGTGATAGAAGGTGCAGGAGAGTTTGCAAGATCCCATGGCAACAGTGCAGATCTTCCAGTACAAGCCATGTTCTGTGGAGCGATGAATCGTGGAGTGATAAAAACAAATCTTGCAGATGGCGAACTGCAGGATTGGGGAGATACAGGAAGCTTCTTCAACACCGATGTATATAACCCTTATGTGAAATTCTTCCATCAGAAAGACATCAGTTACGACGGTTATACCTATGCCTTCGCATACGATGACACATTTGACCAAAGTGCAACATGTGTCACCAGTCATCCAGAACGTGCCGTGGTAACTATTGGTGGATTTAAAGGACAGTCTGGGACAGATCATCCTATACCAGAAGTTACTGCTGCTCCTATCCCTCATCACACAACTGACAATGTGAAATCGGTTTATAGTGATACTTACACTTCGCTTGTTCCGGATATGTTTATTGGCTCTTGGCATCAACAGACAGCTACACAGAGTGTCAGCCTTGACGGCAACAATACACTCAAGTGTTCCAACTTTAATTATGTCGGAATTGAGTTTGGTGGTCCTGAGATAGACGCAACAGATATGGAATATCTCCATTTGGATATCTATCCTCTATCTTCTTTTACGATCAATGTATACCCAATATGTCGTAACAACGATGGGAGTGTCAACGACCAATTGAAAAAAACTATTAATCTCATAGCTAATCAATGGAATAGCATAGATATCCCTATGAGTGATTTTGTTGGACTCAACGCTTCCAGGATCTTCCAGTTCAAGTTTGATAACGGTAAAGGAGAGACCTTCTATCTCGACAATCTGTATTTCTACAAGAATGGTTCTTCTAGCGGAATAAGTAGCATAGAGACCCACAAACAGGATAATCATGCGTGGTACAACTTGCAAGGTCAGCGTATGAACGATGGTGCAGGCTCATTGCCAAAGGGAGTGTACATACATAACGGAAAGAAGATTTTAGTGAAATAACATAAAATAATAAAAATGAGGGTGTGTCATAAGTCTGTGACGCACCCTCGTGATAACCAGATCAGTGACATGAGTCCAGTATGTGGTCAAATAATTAAAAATATGAAGAGACGAATTCTTTTTGCAAAAAACTTTTTCCTTGTAGGTTTATTGCTATTAACTTCTTTACAAGTCATAGCGCAAAAAGCCCGTGTGATGATCACTACGGAAAACAACAGTAAACTCTTGTCAGAGACAATACTGAAAACCACAAAAGGTAGACCTGCATCCAACTATGTGCGTATCAATACAGACCGTCAATATCAGACGGTAGATGGTTTTGGCTTCGCTCTTACCGGAGGGACGTGTTACAATCTTATGCGAATGAATGTAGGAGAACGTGATGCACTTCTTAAGAAAATATTTTCAGAGCGCCAGGGTTATGGTGCGAGTTATGTGCGCATAAGCATAGGATGTAGTGACTTTTCTCTTTCACGCTATACTCTTTGCGATGTAAAAGGCATAGAAAATTTTGCCCTTCAAAGTGAAGAAATTGCGTATGTGATTCCCATTCTAAAAGAAGTGCAAGCCATCAACCCCAAGCTGAAAATCATTGCCGCACCATGGACTGCTCCTAAATGGATGAAGGTGAGTCAGAAAAATGGGGATGTTCCGTATGATAACTATGTAGGCGGACATCTGAATAAAACTTGTTATTCGGACTATGCGGACTATTTCGTAAGGTTTCTGAAAGCGATGAAAAACAACGGAATAACAATCCATGCGGTGACTCCACAAAATGAACCTGGAAACGGAAACAACGAAGGAGGAGCTATGCTCATGGATGTTGAAGAGGAAATAGCTTTTGTTAAGGTTCTTGCCACAGCCTTTCACAATGCAGGACTGAGTACCAAGATATATCTTTTTGACCACAATTTTGATAACGAACAATATGCCGAACGGGTAGCAAAGTCCTTGCGGTCATCATCGTTTCTTGGTGACGATCTTGTGGAAGGTGCCGCTTTTCATAACTATGGGGGTGACCCTACAGCCATGGCTACGTTTTATAATAACACGGGTCTGAAGTCAATCTATACTGAGACAAGTATAGGCTCGTGGAACGATGGACGTAATCTAAAAGACAAGCTATGCGGAGAATTCAACTGGTCGGGTTTGCGTGCGTTGCAAAACCAGAGTAGTGCATTTATAGCATGGAACCTGCTTCTCGACTATGATGGTCATCCTACCACCTTATCTAATAGTACTGTGTATGGCAATATAGAAATAGATCCAAGTAGTTATGCGCTCTCTACGGTACGCTACAATCGCGATTATTATATCATTTGCCATCTTTCTTCTGTCATCCGACCTGGTGCGGTAAGATGTGACTATATAGAGAATGGTGTACCAAGAGATGACTGGGACTTCAATTATGTCGCACTAAGAAACTCGGATGGCACCACAGCTTTTGTCATTAGTAATAAGACATCGGTCGAAAAGCATATCAACCTTGCTTCGAATAGCGAATATGTGAACGTAGATATACCTGCCAAAAGTGTTGTTTCTGTCCTTTTGGGAGATACAGAACAAAATGCCGTGACCTTTGGTGGTATGGAGATGATTCCGTCAGATAACCGAAATAGTTTTTCTATCAATACCTATCTTGAAAAGGGCAAAACATACACTGCTGTAGGCGATGATGCCTTCAGTTCACCTGACTTCTATGAAGATCCTGATTTTTTCATCAAGTTAGGAAATGGTCGTTTCAAGTTTACGGCTCTCAGTGGTTATTATAACATCAAGTTTGTCCCCGCAACGAAGAGTTTTCGTATATACGCCTCTCATGAGAATGGGAATCCATTGAGTCTTAATGCAGATGGCACCGGTGCCTTATGGGCTATTGGCAGTGATGGATTGCATAAACCGTATTATAGTATCATAAGCAATCAGAGCTGGTGGACTGATACCGACCATGCTACATGTATGGCACCCGTGGGCAACAAGAGATACCAACTGACACTTACTGCAGGTCGTCAACTGAATGTAAATAATGTTGACTTTAAATTTTTCGGACAGGCAGGATGGGGTGTTGAATTGAATCCTACAGGTGAATACCGCATCTCTTCCAGGAGTGATGTGTTTCTCATAGGGCATAAGGCAGTGAATGGGCATAGTGATGGCAATGTGTATGTGGCTGACGGTGTGACGCTACAAGAAGGAAGAACCTTTCGTTTTATCGTTGACATGTCGGTTCCCTCGCAGCCAGTAATGTCTGTTGATGATATATCTACGGGCATAAAACATCCTGAAGTATATGCTGATGGTCTTTCCCACGAGTGGTTCACACTTTCAGGTATAAAGATCGAACGGCCACATAAAGCTGGTGTTTATTTATGTAATGGGAAAAAAATCAGGATCTTATAAATATCTGAGAACTGAATAGTTCATTTAATGTTTATGGTAACTGATTTTTCAGAAATGATAATTTCTCAAAAATCCTGCACACAGTGATATGAATGCTGGTGGCATTTACATCGTACGAACCAACAAGGGAAACTTTAAGGTAAAAAAGTAATATTTAAAGGTAAAAAAGTAAAAGGGTAAAAAAGTAAAAACAACTTTCTCAAATGGGGAAGTTAAGATAACTTCTCTAACTTCCGCACTGAGAAAGTTCAATAAATCAGGTACAAGGGGGCGTTTCATCAAGATGGAATGCCCCTGTTGTCTTTATATTTTTCAAAACGAAGAAAATCGGTAAACAATAGATAATCAGTTACTTGTGCTCTTTCTGTTGCTTCGTGAATCCACTTTTTTTCTCACAGCCGAAAAACGTAATGATAAAAAGTGTAATTTTGCAAGCGAAAATTTAATAACTTAATTGTATAATTAAAAGAACTATGCTTATGAATAGGAGTATTTACAAATTGTTACTTTTCTGTATGGTTAGCATGCTTTCTGTTTTTGTGCATGCTGCCTCGCTGCAAGTAACCTATCACATTAATGACGCCACAGAAACCGTCACTTCTGGAGTCAGTACTGAAGGCAGTCTTGCCACACTTCTTGGAGACAACGCCATGAAAGTTACGCAACTTAGCGTGAACGGCTATCTTAATGATGCAGACATCCGTCTGCTGCAGAAGATGGCGGGATACAGTGAGGGAACAGACAGTAATGTACCAGGCAGTCTGATATCGCTCAATCTTTCTGAAGCCACTTTTACGGAGACAGGCAAGATAGTGCCCGAAAGCATCTTCCAGAACTGTAAGAATCTGCAGCATGTAGACCTCAGCAACATGACCGAGATAGGAAAGGGGGCGTTCGAAAACAGCGCTCTTACCGATATTTCTATCCCTGCCTCTGTCACTAAAATCTGTGCACATGCTTTTAGGTATTGTAGTGCCTTGAAGACCTTGGAGTTCGTGGCAGGCACTCCAGAAAAGGAACTGGTGCTCGAGACGGAGGCTTTCTTTGGTTGCGGCAACATGGATCTCGCTAACAATGGAGTCTTGCCCTCACGCATCATCAGCATAGCGGCCAGAACCTTTCAGGGATGTGGAATCACCAAGCTCACCCTGCCTCAGAACGACAAACTGACTGGAGTCAGCGCAAGCTCGAGTTCAACGGTGTGCAGACTGATAATATGGGAGCTTTAGGCTACGGTGTCTTCTTCGGCTGTCGCAAACTTACCGACCTCACCATTCCTGCCAACGTGACGGTAATCAACGAGGTGGTGTTTCAGGACTGCAACCTGCAGAACGTCACTTTTGCCGATGCTACCAAGATAACAGAGATACAGATGTGCGCATTCGCCAACAACCAGAATCTGACAGGAGTCTTTGCAGGCAAGAACTTTAACAACTTGAAAACCATAGGTGAGGGTGCATTCTTGAACTGTTTCAAACTCACCGATGCCGATTTCAATACTCTCACCAAGAACGTTACTCGCATCGAGCGCGAAACTTTCCGCAACTGCCACGACGGACTGCAGACCATCGACATTCACTCAGGAATCACTTTCATCGGCGACGGCGCCTTTGCCGACAATTATGCGGTGAAAGAGGTTATCGTGCATAGTGGTACACAGATTGATGCGCGGAGTTATGATGGCACTCATGGCATCTTCCTCAACATGGATCCCAACAAGGTGCAAGTTGTATTTGAGGGTGAAGCTGAGACTAATTACAAGGTCTATCGCGATAACATCAACGTGGGCGGAGAAGATAAGGGAAAGAACGCATTTATGTATCTTCTCACCAAGACTCTCGACGAGAATGCTACCGACTATGAGGTCGTAGCCCAGCGCCATGCCGACGTCCTCCTCAAACGCACATTTAAGCCAGGTTGGAATACGCTCGTGCTGCCTTTTGGTGCTCGCGATAATGGTAAAACAGTGAAGTGCGCCCGTATTTATCAGAAAGCACTCAATGCTTTTGAGGGCGAGGGTTTTATGATAGCTGCCTATCGTGGTTTGGCAAAGAATGATGCACAGCCCGACAACAGTACCTTTTATTTCCTGCAGTACGCCGACTACGACAATGATCCGCTCGATGAGTTTGAGCCTCTCCTCGTCAGAATGACGCAGAAAGACATCGACAACGCCAAAGGAGTCTATACTTTCGAGGATATCGAACTCAACTACGATGCCGGCAACAACACCTCATACACAGCCGAACAGGCGAAACAGCGCATGGGAAAGAATGAAAAAGACGAATATTTCACCGGCAACTACGACCAAAAGCTCAACGACAAGTTCAAGAAGTGCAGCTATGATGATTTCTATTTTACAGGAACATTGCATCTGCAGCAGGGTAATGCTACAGAGGGTTCCGCTTTCATCGCTCCTGGCGACTATATCATTCAGAACAATACTTTCGTAAAGTGTCTTGAAGGCAAGAAGTACGGACTCAAGGGATTCCGTGGTTATTTCAAGCGGTTGCCATCAAGTACATCACCTGCTAAGGGCAATATCGGCATCTGTCTTGTCGACCGCAATGGCGTAGTTTCTTCCATTCGTCAGGTGGACGGAGCATCGCTTACGTCAGCATCCGTTGCTCCTGCCGCAGTCTACAACCTCAGTGGCCAGCAGGTTGGTAATTCTCTTTCCACTCTTGCCAAGGGCGTTTATATCGTTAAGGGCAAGAAATTCGTTAAAAAGTAAATCATTGCAATCATGAAGAAAAAATATCAACAACCTCTCGTAAGAGTTCAAAGCGTAGAAGGTGAACCTCTGTTGAATGGCGGCTCCATAGTCGACCGCAATGGCAACCAGAAGGACACGATGGGTTTCGACACCACTACTGGCGGTACGGAAGGTGAAGGCGGCATTGTGTGGGGCGATGCTAAGTCTTATAACCCCTGGACAGCTTGGGATTAAGGTTTATTGTAAGCAAAATGCGGGATTGAAGAATTTGCTCAATCCCGCATTTTATTTTTTTTGCTGTTGAATTTAAATCGCTAACTACTCAGTACCTCTATTGAAAACTTTGAATAGAAAAGCCTCGAAAAATGAAAGCGGCTTCGATAGTCAATGAAGCCTATTTCGTAGAGCAATGAAAGCGGCTTCGTAAGCAGTTGAAGCCTATTGATTTGTGGTTTAACGATTTTAGCGCTCCACAATCTGCTGCAACTCACTGAGGGAGGTTGCCACTTCGATGTAGTCGTGCCAGTTGCCACGAATCATGCCTTGCGAAGCCATGTCGTCGAGGAGGGCAATGGTGGAGTTCCAGAAGCCCTTCATGTTGTAGAGAACAACCTTCTTGCTGTGATAGCCGATGGTGTGGGAAGCTGCCACAGTGAAGATTTCATCGAGGGTGCCGATGCCGCCAGGGAGCGCCACGACGATGTCGCTCTGAGAGAGCAGCAGGTCTTTGCGGTCGCTGAGATTGTCGCAGGGAATCTCTACGTCGAGGTCGGGAAAAGTCTTGCCGCCTCGCTCTACAATGGTGGGAACTACGCCTATGGCTCTGCCGCCATGCGCCTTGACTGCCTTGCCGATGGTGTTCATCAGGCCGATGTTGCAGCCGCCGAAAACTAAGTCGTGCCCTTGCTCTGCCATCCACTTGCCCATCTCCTCTGTGAGACGGAAGTAGTCGCTGTCAATATGGGCGTTTGCTGAACAGAATACTGCTATTTTCATTGTTATTATGTTTTTTATGTTTGCCGAGTGCAGGATATCTTATGCAAAGATTGCACCAACGAGCGCAATGAAAGCTTGCTTTCAGATTGCCGAGTGCAGGATATCTTTTGCAAAGATTGCACCAACGAGCGCAATGAAAGCTTGCTTTCAGATTGCCGAGTGCAGCTAATCTTATGCAAAGTTAAATAAAAACTTTGGATTTGATTTCTTTTTCTGACTATTATTTCTTACTTTTGCAAACAATATAACTAATCTACCATTGCACAGATGACTAAAAACAGAATAATAAGATATTTTTTGATGTGGATTTGCTGTTTGTCGAGCCACGTCGCTGAGGCTGTGCCGACCCTTCAGGACGGCGGGGCTTGGGCTAAGCAGGGCGTTACAGAGAGAAGGCTCAACGAACTCGATGGACTGGCGCACTATCACGCAACGGGTCTTGTACAGGACAAACAGGGAATGATCTGGGTGGCGACATGGAATGGACTGAGCCGATACGACGGCTATCGCTTCGTGTCGTTCAAGCCGAAGGCGGGCGATGGATGCTCGATGGGCGTGAACCGCATCAAGGATATTCGTATTCGCGATCCTTATATATATTGTAATGCGGAAGGCTACTGCTTTGTCTTCGATATCCGCACGGGGCGGTTTGATGACAGCCATCTCTCCTGGAACAAGGCGCTGCGCAAATGGGGCTTCTCCGGTCAGGGAACGAAACGGCTGAAGACAGCCGACGGAGTGGAGTGGGCAGTGGACTCTCTGGGCGTGAGGATGAGCTACCGCAAGCCGTGTTATGCTACGTGGCTGTTGAGGCAACCAGGATGTCAGGTGAGGGCACTCTTCCGCGACCGCGAGGGACGGATATGGGTGTGCTCGCGCGACGATGCCTCTGTGAGAATCTACGACGCCAATCTGAATCTTTTGGGATTTCTTGGAGCCGACGGCCGACTGCATGGCGGAAAGACTCCTTTCCGGTCGGCTGTGTACACGATGTTGCAAGACGAGGACGGCAGCCTATGGTTGGGATGCAAACCTGGTGGACTGTTGCATCTGTCGCCCCGTGCCGACGGCAGCTACGACATCAGCCGAATAGCGCTTGTAATCCGTGGTAGGGAGAAAGAACATCATGTTTACTCAATGCAGAAAGACCGATGGGGCAGATTGTGGGTGTCAACGCTGAACCATGGACTGTTCTGTTTTACCCGTACGGGAAAGAGTTGGAGGTGTCAGCCCATCGTCCTCTCTCATGACGACAAGACAGGCAAGTACTTGGGGGTGCGAATGATATATATCAGCCATCGTGACGAGCTGCTGGCGGGCACAACGCTTGGACTTTTCGCCACGAAGCTTACTGCCGCCAATCCAGCCTCGCTGCGCTTTATCCAGCATGAGCGTGAGGGCGGAAGAGACGGCAGCCTGAGTTGCTCTGCCGTCATGTTTATGGCGGAGGACAGGGCCAACAGACTCTATATCTGCACCGAGGGCAGCGGACTGAACATGGTGGAGCCCGGCATTTCGCTGCTCAGCAAAGATGTGGACTTCAGACACTTCGACAGGCGCGATTTGCCGGAGGACTTCCTCTTGTCGGCTTTCGCGTATGGACAATATATGTGGTTTGTGGGCACCAACGATTTGACGGGCGTGGACGTGGAACATGGACTATCGCTCTATTTCAACCACCGCACATGGACCGATGAGCTGATTTTCTCGGATGCGCAGCCCCTGAGATGGAAAGGCGGCAAATGGCTCATGGGACTGATGGACGGTCTGGTGCTGATGGATATGGACCGGCTGACGAAGCGCACCAAGGCACCGCGCATCGTACTGACAAAGGTGTCGGTGGAAGAAGGCGAGATGATGGAGGCGGTGAGCGCCCACGACACCATCTGCCTCGATGAGACAGAGCGCAATGTGAAGATTGAGTTTGCTGCCATCGACTATGCCAACACCCAGTCGATAAGCTATAGATTCCAGTTGGACGGCGGCGTATGGAACACCTTAGAGAACAGCCACACGGTGACGCTGCTCAACCTTTCGCCCGGTACGCACACGTTGCGGGTGGAGTCGAAACTACCCACAGGACAATGGGCGGGCAACGTGAAAGTGGTGACAATCTTCGTGAAACCAACCATCTGGCAGACTACTACCGCCAAGGTGCTGTATGTGCTGCTGGCGCTGTTGTTTATCTATACTATGGTGTACGTGACGAGGACTATTCGCACCTCCCACCGCAAGCAGAGGGAACTCTTGGGGCAGTATCTCGACCTGATGGAGAAATACGACAAGGAGAAACACCTCGTCGTGGCTGTCAAGGCTGCTGGGGCAGACAAAACTGCTGTTGAGGTGGCAGAAAAGGCTGCTGAGGAAACGGTTGTTGCCGACGGCCAACAGCCCTTGCAAGCCGACAGCCGCAGCGTAGGCGAGGAGAGCCTGAACGAGGAAGACCAGCGCTTCATGCAATGCGTGGTGGAGTTTGTGGAACAGCACATCGACAATTCCGACCTCAGTGTGACCGAGCTGGCAGCCGAGCTGAACGTCAGCAAGTCGGGACTGAACCGCAAACTGAAGAGCCTGTTGGGTGTGGCGCCCAAGGAGTTTATCAACAAGGCACGCATGAACCGTGCCGTGGCGCTGTTGCTTCACAGCGACCTTCCTGTGAAGGAAATCGCCTATCGCTGCGGTTTCTGCGATCAGAACTACTTCGGTAAGTGTTTCAGGGCGGCAATGGGCGTCAGTCCGTCTGAATATAGGCAGAAAAACGGGCTTTGAAACGTTTTTACCGAACTTTTGGGAGTTTTTTACCATTCATGATAGGGGTTTTTAGCTACTTTTGCCCCCGACAATCTACTTCATTTTAAAAACTAATAATAAAAACTATGAGAAAAGTAGCGATTATTTTTATGAAGAAGTGTTCAGTACTATTGCTGATGCTTCTTTTCCCGTTAGGAGTGTTGGCGCAAAGCGTCACCGTTAGCGGACAAGTAACTGACGAGGCTGGTGAACCTATCATTGGCGCAAGTGTGAGGATTCCCGGCACATCGGTGGGAGTGGTGACCGATATGGACGGCAATTACTCTATCTCTGTTCCGAAAGGAAAACAACTTGAAATCACTTATGTGGGTTATAAGAAGGAAGTGATTATTGCCAAGGAAGGCAAGATGACTGTCCAGTTGAAGGAAGATTCCAACATGCTTAACGAAGTGGTGGCTATCGGATACGGAACCGTAAAGCGCAAGGACGTGACAGGTTCGGTTTCTTCGGTAGGCAACACAGAACTCGTGTCGGTGCCTGTGGCTTCGCCTGTTGAGGCCATGCAGGGTAAGCTGGCTGGTGTGCGCGTCACCATGCCTGAGGGCAATCCCGACGCCGAGGTCATCATCCGCGTGCGTGGTGGTGGTTCTATCACCCGCGACAACACACCTCTTTATATAGTAGACGGTTTCCCCGTCAGCAGCATCTCCGACATTCCTACCAGCGACATCGAGAGCATCGACGTGCTGAAGGACGCTTCCTCTACCGCCATCTATGGTAGCCGTGGTTCCAACGGTATCGTGCTTGTAACCACCAAGAGTGGTAAGGCTGGTAAGGTGACTGTGAACTACAATGCCTATGTGGGCTTCAAGAAGGCTGAGGACAAGGTAGACGTGCTGGGAGTGGAAGACTATCTGAAGTGGCAGTACGAATTGTCGAGCCTCTCTACTGGTGCCAATGCCGGTAAGTACCAGCAGGTACTCGGCGGATGGGACAACATACCCAACATTATGAACTCGATGAAGACTACCGACTGGCAGGACGAGGTGTACGGACGCACCGGCAACGTGTTCAGCCATAATGTCAACATCTCGGGAGGTTCGGAGAAATTGCGCTTCACAGCAGGATACAACTACATGAAAGAGAAAGCCATCCTGCTCACCTCTGACTTCTATCGCAGCAACCTGAACTTCAAACTCAACTATGAGCCCAACAAGAAGACCAAGCTCGAGTTCTCTACCCGTTACTCACGCACCAAGGTGAATGGCGACGGACAGAGCGATGCTACCGGCGACCAGAACTCTGTGCCTTCAGGCTCTTTCGGCCGTATCCGCCATGCTGTGGTGCAGTCGCCTCTGACGGGCTCAGGAAGCCTTCTCTTCGATGAGAGCAACATCGACGACGGACTGGAAGACCCAATCACAGCCCTCAACGACAACTACAAGAAACGTGTTCGTGAGAACTTCAACATGAACGGAGCTTTCACATGGAAGATATTGCCCGAGCTTACTTTCCGCACAGACGTAGGTCTCGACATCTACAACAACGACTTCCGTTACTTCTCCGGCTCTACTACCTATGAGTCGCAGAACAACACCCTGGCAGAATACAAGAACATGCCGCTTACTACACGTACTCAGGTGAACCGCCGCACCGTGCGCAACTCCAACACTCTGCAGTACGACTTCTCTAAGATTCTGCCCAAGGCTCACAGCCTGAACCTCATGGTGGGACAGGAGAGCATCGTAAGCCGCGAGACACTGGCAACGACACGCATAGAGGGATTCCCTTCATTCTACGATGCCGACATGGCTTTCCACCTCTCTGCACAGGGCACTCCTACACGTGCCAACGAGTTCTACTATCCCGACGACAAGATGGTGTCGTTCTTCGGACGTGCCAACTACAGTTTCTTGGACCGCTATCTGCTTACCGCCACTCTGCGTGCCGATGGTTCAAGCAAGTTCTCTAAGGACAACCGCTGGGGCTACTTCCCATCAGTGGCAGCCGGATGGCGCATTATCGAGGAGCCTTGGATGAAGTCGACACAAGACTGGCTGAGCAACCTGAAGTTGCGCTTGAGCTACGGTGTGTCGGGTAACAACAACATTCCTTCTGGACAGACCAGCCGTACCTATTCTATCAAGGAGAGCTCTTGGCTGCACCTGCAGAACTCATGGCTCACCACGGGCAACGCAATGAGCAACCCCGACCTGAAGTGGGAAACAACACACTCGCTCAACCTGGGTATTGACTTCGGTTTCTTCAACAACAAGCTCAACGGTTCGTTCGAGGTGTACAAGAACAACGTGAAAGACCTGCTCATGGAGATGCAGATCACAGGTAGCGGCTACAACACACAGTACCAGAACGTGGGCGAGACCAAGAACTCTGGTTTCGAGTTGACATTGAACTACGATGCCATCAACACCAAGAACTACGGTCTGAACTTCTCGTTCACACTCGGTCATAACACCAATGAGGTAGTGAGCCTCGGAAGCATGGACTCATACAGTAAGCCTTCTTACTGGGCAAGTACAGAAATTGGCTCCGACTACTTAGTGAAGCCAGGAAAGCCTGTAGGAACCATCGTCGGCTACAAGCTGGCAGGAACAGGACGCTACGAGGTGGACGACTTCGAGGGCTACGATGCTGCCGCAGGAAAGTGGAAGTTGAAGGAAGGTGTGGCTGATGCCAGCGGTATTGTGGGCACAGTACGTCCTGGTACCATGAAACTCCTCGACAAGGACGGTTCAGGAACCATCAACGATGACGACAAGTTCGAGATCGGCGACGCCAACGCATGGGCTATAGGTGGATTCTCTATCGGTGCACGTGCCTACGGATTCGACTTCAACGCCGACTTCTCTTACAGCATCGGCAACGATGTTTACAATGCTGACAAGATAGACCAGACCTCTACACGTGGCGGTATCTGGCGCAACCTCAACACCACGATGGCAAGCGGCAAGCGCTGGACCAACGTAGACGAGAACGGCAACTTCATCAACGATGCAGCCAAGCTCGCCGAGATGAACAAGAACACCACTATGTGGTCGCCTTACACAACAAAGGCTGTGCTCACCGACTGGGCTATCGAGGACGGATCATTCCTCCGCCTCTCTACACTTACTTTGGGTTACACACTGCCTAAGACATGGATGCAGAAAATCTATGTTCAGAACCTGCGTCTATACTTTACCGCTTCAAATCTTTTCTGTATCACCGGTTACAGTGGTATGGATCCAGAGGTGGACTGCTGCCGCAACGTGCTGGTTTGCCCAGGCGTAGACTACTCGGCTTATCCAAGAAGCCGCCAGTTCATCTTCGGTCTTAATCTTACATTCTAAAAAAAACACTTAAAGGAAACATCGTTATGAAAATAAAATATGTATTTACAGCCCTGTTGGCTGGCGCTACACTCATGTCGTGCAACGACTATTTGGACGTAGAAAGCGAGTCACAATACAACGACAAGGTGGTGTTCTCTAACACCCCGCTTGCCGAGAATACGGTCATCAGCATCTACAGCTGGTTTGCCGCCACCAATTCTCACCGTGCGCGCTACATGCCTTACTATGGTATGAATACCGATGCCGAGTGCTACTTCGACATGGCGCAGCCTTCGTCGGACAACAAGACCTCGCTCTGCACTTACAGCGCCTTCTCTGCCAACAACTGGATGGCTTCTGGAAAAGACCCTAACGCCTTCACAGGCTTCTTCAACGGCATTGAGGCTGCCAACTGCTGCATCGAGGGAATACGTGCCTATGGCAACCCTGAGAGCAATGCCGACATGGCTTATCTCTTAGGCGAGTCGCTCACCCTGCGTGCACAGTACTACTATGACCTCATTCGTGCCTGGGGTGATGTGCCTGCCCGATTCACATCGGTGAAACAGAGCACCATCTACCTTCCCAAGTCAGACCGCGACGTCATCTACAAGCAGATTATTGCCGACCTGAAAGAGGCTGCAGGCTATCTGCCATGGCCAGGAAAGGCTGAGCGCACCAAGACGACAGAGCGAGTGAACAAGGCTTTTGCCTTGGGTCTGCGTGCACGCCTCATCCTCATGGCCGAGGGTTACAGCCAGCGTCCTACATCGCTCGACAATCCTACTACTTATGAGGTGCGCCGCAGCAACGATCCTGAGCTTACCAGCACAGCCCTGCTGCAGGAGGCTTACGACGACCTGAAACTTGTCATCAGAGAGAGTGGACTCGCACTCGACGCCACTTACGAGCAGTTCTGGAACGACCTCGCTACTGACGTCATCACCATCGAAGGCTCACACAAAGAGTCTATCTTCGAGATTCCATTCAACGACGGACGTGGACGATTCTTCTATCACTTTGGTGTTTACCACAAGTCGAAGAGCCCACACTTGACCAAGACCAACTATGGCGGACAGAACATTCCTGCTCCTACACTCTACTATGAGTACGACAATGCTGACCAGCGCCGCGACGTGAACTGCGTGCCTTACAAGTACGACAACGGCTACACAATGGCCAAGTTGGGTGACAACGATGCCTCTGCACCAAGCTTCAACTTCGGCAAGTACGACTATGAACGTATGACCCGTACGGTGACTTCCAACGACGACGGTGTGAACCTGCCCGTGCTCCGCTACGCCGACATCCTGTTGATGGCAGCTGAGTTGGCCAACGAGTTGGAAGGTCCTGATGCAGCCAAGCCTTACCTCAAGGAGGTTCGCAACCGCGCCTTTGCCGTAGCCGACCGCCCTGCAAACGTAGAGGCTTATGTCAACGCCATCAGCTCGAAGGCCGACATGCTGAAGGCCATCCAGAAGGAGCGCCTTCTCGAATTCCCTGGCGAGATGCTGCGCAAGCAGGACCTCATTCGCTGGAACTTGCTCGGAACAGCCGTAAGACAGACCGTGACCGACATGAGAGCGCTGCGCGACCGCACAGGCAAGTATGCTGACGTGCCTACAGTGGTTTACACACGCACCAATGCTGCTGGCAAGTTGGAGTACTATGGCTTGGCTAAGGGTGAGACAGCAGCTCCTGCTGGCGAAGGCTGGACACAACTCGACTACGACTTCGTGTCTGCCACAGTGAAGGACAACATGCTGGCCAACTATTTTGCCAACGATCCAGACTCCCGTCAGTACTGGCCTATATTCGACTCAGACATCAACGCGTCGAACAACGCATTGATCAACAACTACGGATATTAAAATAACTGAACTTTTGCATGTGGGGAAGTTAAGGGAAGTTAGTGAAGTTAGAGGGAAGTTAAGGGACAAATGTCCTAAGTTTAAACTATAAGACTATTATTTCTTAACTTTCCGACCGACCGACGGGAGTGATAACAGCTTTAGCTTCTATCAATTTCCTCGCTTGCGAAACTTGAATTCAAATAATGAATTAACGGTAGGTTTTTAGTTATATATTAAAACAACATGCAGGCCTCTCTGCCTCGTGAGAAGTGGAGAGGCTTTTTTCTTAAAATCTACTTTCGCAGGAATTGTTCCAGGGACAACAATTTGTTCCAACAGCAATATTCCCAACATTTTTCAAACCACTTAAAAACCGGGAAGCCTCATGAAGAAAGCAGTCTTTACTCTTATTTGCAGTCTTGTCTTTGCAGCAGGGGTTATGGCGCAGGATGCTCCGCTCGATGTCTCGAAGCGGGTGGCTGATTATCTGCTGAGCCATCACAACCACAACGTGTCAAAAGCACAGGACGGACACACTCACATCGACAGCTATTATCAGGAATGGAGATACGTGAATGGTGTGCTCGGAGTGGCAATGCTCAATCTTGCCGATGCGGCAGGTGAAAAGAAGTATGAGCAGTTTGTCAAAGAGAACTTTGACTTTTATTTCGAACCAAAAATACAGCGACAACTCAAGAAAGAATACGAATCGGGCGTGCGCGACAATGCGTGGCGCAGATTCTTCTCCATGTCGAGCCTTGATGACTGCGGAGCTATGGGCGCAGCCCTCTCCGAGCTGGCACGACGATACAAAGACCAACGTTACGAGAATTATCTCGACAAGATAAGCCATTACATTCTTACTCAGCAGGAGCGTATTCCCGAAACAGGCATTTACTGCCGGGGAAGGGTGGGAGAGCGAACTCTCTGGCTCGACGACCTGTATATGTGTACTTCTTTCCTGGCTCATCAGGGAAGTCGCAAGGGTGCATCGTCCGACTTGTTGCAGAGAGCGGCAGAACAGGTATTGCTCTTCGACAGTCTGCTCTTCGACAACGACAAGCACCTCTATTGGCATTGTTTCTATTATGACACGACCCATGCCCACGGCACCGCCCACTGGGGAAGAGCCAACGGATGGGCGTTTCTGGCACAGGCTCTCGTGCTCGACAGATTGCCCGAAGAACATCCTCTGCGAGACAGATTGCTGCAGCTGTTCCGAAAAAGAGTGGAAAACATCATCGCCTATCAGGACGCACAGGGCATGTGGCACCAGTTGCTCGACAAGCCTGACTCTTATCCCGAAACTTCCTGCACAGCCATGTTTGTCGCAGCCATTGCGCATGGTGTGAACAAGGGCTGGCTCGACAGCTCGTTCGCCTCTGTGGCGCTGCAGGGATGGAAGGCTGTCTGCAGTCAGATAACCCCTGAAGGACAGGTGAAGAATGTGTGCATGGGAACAGGCATCAGCCGCGACTTGCCTTTCTATTACAACCGACCGGCTCCGCTCAACGATGCCCACGGACTGGGAGCCGTGGTGCAGGCAGGAATAGAAATCAATAACGTAACAACAAAAACAACAGAATAGATATGAAAAACTTAAAGCTAAAACTCACATTCCTGTCGCTGTGCGCCTTTGCTACAGCGGCTCATGCACAGCAAGTGAAAGGAAACAGCGTACTCTACACATCGTCTCAAGGCAACATGCGCATCGAGATGTGTTCGGAAAGCATGTTCCGTGTAACCAAGGTGCCTGCACAGCAGATGCCTGATAATGAGAAGTGGATGGTGGTCAACTACAACTTCCCACAGGTGAATTTCAGCGTGGACGGCAAACAGATAAAGACCAGTAAGCTGCAGGTAAGCATTCAGGAAGCTCCCTGGCGCATACAGGTGGCTGATGCTTCGGGTAAGGTGCTCTACGAGGAGTTGACATCGGGCTGCAAGGACAGCATATATAATGAGGTGAAGATGAATCCCGACGAGCACTTCTTCGGCTTCGGTGAGCGCATGGACCGCATCGACCAGCGTGGACAGCGTGTTCACCTCAATGTGGAACTGGGACGGGGCTCAAAGCCTGCGGTAGGCGGCAAGGACATTCTGAGAGCCAACTACTGTCCTGTGCCTTTGATGCTCAGCAACAAGGGCTACGCCGTGTTCTTCCATACTGCTGTGCCCAACGACTGGGACATGGGATGGACCAACAATGACAAGTACAGTTTCTCGGCACCTGGTGGCGACAATGACTATTATTTCATCTATGGCGAACAGTTGGAAACTCTGATTCACAGCTATCAGCAGCTCACGGGCGTGGCGCCTCTTATGCCACGTGCAGCCTATGGTCTGCACATCGGCTCGTACAGCGGTGGAACATGGCATCATGAGAGCAAGGCCAACGATACGTATGTGGTCAATCTCATCGACCGCCTGCGTCAGGAAAAGATTCCGTTCGACATGATGTGGCTCGACTCTACCTGGCGCCTCTTTGCCAAGTTGGGCAACGGAGGCTGTACCTTCGAGTTCCAGGATCAGTTTAAAGACCCAAAGGGCATGATCGACCATGCCTATAAGAATCATGTGGCAATGTTTGGTCTGCACATTCGTTCGCTGGTCGACAACGGCAAGCGCAACAATCTGCTCACCACAGCACAGAAGAAGGGACTCACCATTCAGGACGGTGGAACCAACGCCATCATCAACTTCTTCGACGACAAGGCTGTGGACTGGTGGTGGAAGAATGCAGCCAAGAAAGTGACCGACCTGGGAGCCAAGTTCTTCAAGACTGATGTGGGAAGCGCTCTGAACTACAACAATCCAAACATCGAGCAGAAGGCTGCCCACAACCTCTTCCCTATAGCCTATGCCAAGGCACCTTATGAGAACTTTGCCAAGCTCAACGGACAGCGTGGCTTCGACCACACACGCGAGGGTTATGCAGGTATTCAGCGCTATCCTTTCATCTGGGCTGGCGACTGGGGCTCGGAGTGGCAGTGGTTTGAACCTATCATCCGCGGCGGTATTAATATAGGACTCTCTGGTGTCGGCTATTGGAGCCACTGTATGGGTGGATTCGAGCAGTATTCTGCCTACGACACCGACCTCTATCTGCGCTGGGTGCAGATGGGAATGTTCTCGCCTGTGTCCATCCTCTTCGGTATGGATCATCCTCGTTATCATGCGCCATGGACTTATGGCGAGGAAGCACAGAAAATATTCATCCAGTACGACTCGCTGCGTTATGCGCTCCTGCCTTACATCTACACCTGCGCCTGGGATATGTACAAGACCAGCCGTCCGCTGATGACACCTTTGTTCTACGATCATCTGCAGGATGTCAATACCTATCAGATTTCAGACCAGTATATGTTTGGCCGCGACATGATGGTGTGTCCTGTAACGGTGAAGAATGCACTCTCGCGTCCTGTTTACTTCCCCGGTGGCGACTGGCTCGATTTCTGGACAGGTGAGCGCATCAGTGGACGCCAGTACAAGTCGTTCCTCACACCTATCGAGATCATGCCTATCTTCCTGCGCCGTGGAGCCATCATTCCCCGTCAGGAAGCCATGCAGTACGTTGACGAGCGCCCCAACACCAACATCTCGCTGCTCATCTATCCTTCCGAGCATTCGGTGTATGAAATGTACGAGGACGACGGCAAATCGCTCGATTATCAGAAGGGAGTTTATGCCGTCACCAAGATGGAGAGCCGACTGGCACAGAACGAGTGGATACTCAACATCACGACTCCTAAGGGCGACTACAAGCCTGTTTCGCACTACTACAGCGTAAGTGTTTACCTTGACAAGAAGCCTAAACTCGTTACTGTAGCCGGCAAGTTTGTCGATGGATGGAAGTACGACGAGAAGTTGCGCTTACTTACCTTCGATGCAGGCGAGGGCGATATGGAAGTGGTTGTCAAGATGTAAAATCAAGACTTTTGGGGTTGAATACTTTGCCATGAAGCATATGGCTTTAACTTCTCCAACTACTCTAACTTCTTCATTTGCATTTATAAAGATATTACTATGTATAGAAACAGATTCTTCTTATCGGTTGCCGCCGTGCTTGCAGGTACGGTGGCAATGGCTCAGGGCTCTTACAAGGCTCTGAAGTTCAAGACAGCCACCTCGCTCTACAACTACGAGATGCTGCCAGTACACGCTCAGAACTATGAGCGCCAGCAGGCTTTCGAAAAGGCTTGCCAGTCGAAGGAAGCCATGCAGCAATACGTGAGCCAGTTGCGTAGTCGTTTTAGTCAGTTGGCTGGCGAAATGCCACAGCGTGGCAAACTCAATGCCAAGGTAGTGGGCTCGTTGAAGGGCAACGGCTTTATAGTCGAGAAGATTGTCTTTCAGAGTACGCCAGGCCGTTACGTCACAGCCCATCTTTATCTGCCCGAGAAGGTGCAGGGCAAGATTCCTGCCTGTATTGAGATGTGCGGACATGGACTCGACGGAAAGGGCACGGGTTCGGGAAGTGCTGAGCAGTTGGCTGTCAACGGCATTGCTTCCATGGTGGTCGACCCCTTCTCACAGGGTGAGCGCCAGCAAACCATCGATGCACAGGGTAAGAATCTTACCCGTGGCGTAACTACCGAGCATACACTCATTGCTCCGGGCTTCATCCTCCTTGGCAGCAGCCTTGCCGCACAGGAGTTTTTCGACAACAGCCGCGCCATCGACTATCTGCTCAGTCGTAAGGATATTGATGGCGACAAGATTGGTTGTTATGGCTTTTCGGGAGGCGGCACGCAGTCGTCTTATCTGGCTGCTCTCGACGACAGGGTGAAGGCAAGTTGTGTGGGATTGTTCTTCTCGTCGCGCGAAAGAACCCTGGAGACTCAAGGCCCAAGCGACGGATGTCAGTGGATTCCAGGCGAAGGACGCGAGCACATCGAGATAGCCGACATGGCGATGATGAATGCGCCAAAGCCTTTCCTGATTCTTGACGGACGTTTCGACTTCGTTGACCATTGGGGAGCCTTGCGTGGCTATGAAGAGGTGAATCGTTGCTACAGTCTGCTGGGAGCGCCCGATGCTGCCGAACAGTTTTATTACGACGACGGACACGCCATTCCCAAGCCCAGCCAGGACAAGATGGTAAGCTTCTTCCGCAAGGCTCTCTTGGGCGATGCACAGGGCGAGGTGAAGCCTTATACTTACTGGCGTAGTGACGACATGCGTTGCACCAAGACAGGACAGGTAAACTTGGAATACAAGGATGCGCTCAGCTCCATGCAGGAGTGTGAGGTACAGATGGACAGGCTGTCAGCCCAGCGCCAGGCTTTCTGTTCGCAGTCGACCGACAAGGTGAAGGATGGCATTCTAAAGCTGTTGGGACTTCCTAAATTGAACGATCATTGGAATGCTATTGAGACTCGCCACGAATCGCAGCGCGACGTGGAGGAATATCGTTATCAGCTCGATTGTGAAGGTCAGTATCCTGTTCCTGTCATCGTCAGGATTCCGTCGGTTGCCAATCAGCAGTCGAAGGTTTGCATCCATCTTGCTGATGCAGGAAAGGCAAGTCTGCTGATAGAGACCGATCGTCGTGATGTATTCTCCGACGGCACGATTCATGTTTACGCCGATCTGCGAGGTTTTGGTGAGACGAGCGACATTTTCGAGTACAACCTTTCCAAGTATTGGAATACTCAGTATCGTTCTGCTGTAACTGCCCTTCATGCAGGCAAACCGCTCATAGGTCAGCGTGTGCAGGATTTGCGCACCATTCTCAATTTCTGTTCGGCTGACGAAAAGTTGAAGGGCCGCCAGATAATAGTCAAGGCTGACGGAATGAACGCAGTCGTAGTGATGCATGCTGCTGTGCTCGACGAGCGATTGGCTGGTGCTACACTCACCCGCACATTGAAGACCTGGCGCAATTACATTCAGCACCCCGTGCAGCACGACATGATGTCGAACGTCATTCCTGGTGTCTTGCGCTGTTACGACATTCCCGATCTTCTTTCGTTGGCAAAGGGAAGGGTCGTTATCCAGGACTAAACGCAGTATCAAGACTCCTGTTATCGACGTAAGGAATTTAGATGCCATCCTCGCCCGACAAGTGCTCGTGGAATGCAGCGGAAAAGAGACCAACATCCTGGGAGAGGAAAGCTGACTGAGGGCTGAAAAGCGTCTCAGTTTCAGTTGTTTCAGTTATTTTTAAGAGGGGTTCCAACTTCCGTTTTTGTTCTTTTTTCTTTACTATATTATTATATAACTATTTAATATATATATAGTTATAATATATATATAATATAATAAAAATTGAAAAAATGAAAACACACAACCCTCTTAAAAATAACTGAGACAACTGAAACTGAGACAGTAGATAACTTAGTTACTTCTCTAAAAGGCTAATAATCAGTTGTTTACCAAGAAACGAAAAGGTAAATATGAAGTATGACATCTCAAAAAAGACAGCTCCAAAGGTGCTAAAACAGGAAAAAATGAACGAAAATAGTGCCATTTTTACTCTCACAGGCATCAAAATCCATGCACGAACCTATCGTTCCGATGATTTTCCCTGTTCTCGGAGCGCACGTAATTGGAGCCAAATTCATGTATCCTGACCTCATTTGGAAGGAATTATGAGGCATGAAGGGCAATCTCCCATCACACTCTTGCCTATTTGAGATGTCATAACGATGCATTGCGACTCAAAAAGGTGTAGAAATCACTTCCCTAACTGGAGAAAAATAATTCTCCAGTTGGGAAAATAAAATGACTTTACTCAACTTTCGCATGTTCAGAAGTTAGAGAAGTTAAAGTCGTATGCCTTTACAGCTAAATATTCAACACAAAAAGCTGTTGGCTATAACTTCTAACAACCGAAGGGAGTGATAACTTCTTTTACTTCTGAACTTGCAAAACTTATATGCAAACTGCAACAAAAAACTGTTATTATCTCATAAAAAACATGTAAAATGCCTTAAAATAAAGAAAAAAGAAATCGCATATCCATATTTTTACTATATTTGTAGGCAGTTTTTTCGGAAACTCCCCCTGAACAGAGAGAATTAACTATCCAGTAATAACAACTTAAAATTAGAGATTATGAAGAAATTACTTTTCATCGCCCTTGTGGCATTATCATCAATTGGTGCTTTCGCACAGAGCAGAACAGGTTCGACTACTATTCAGCCTAAAATCGGTTTGAATGTATCTACCGTAGGTGACTTAGACTGGAAGGCTGGCTTCGTATTCGGTGCTGAGATCCAGCATCAGTTTACAAGCAAGATGGGTCTGGCCGGTGGACTTCTCTATTCTTTCCAGGGTGGCAAACACGATGACTATTCATGGAACCCTGGTTATCTGAACATTCCTATAACACTCAACTATTATGTGGCCAAGAACTTTGCCCTCAAGGCAGGTCTTCAGCCCGCATTCATGGTCAGCAAGGACGACATGAAAGACGTAAACACTTTCGACCTCGCTGTGCCTGTAGGAATGTCTTACGAGTTTGACAGATTCGTAGTAGATGCTCGCTACAACATCGGTGTTACCAAGGTGCCAAAGCATGGTGACGGCTACACAAATGTTCTGCAGCTGACTATAGGTTACAAGTTCAACCTCTAAGCAGGCAAAGCCTTCTCATGAAGGTTCCACATCATAGAAAACTCGTAGTTTCTTTCCTCCATAAGCTAAGACTTATCCTACGAGAAACTACGAGTTTTTGTTTTTATTACTGATTGAACTTTCGCATGTGGCTTAAGTACGGGCTGAAGGCCCAAAAGCTCTTAGCCCAGGGCAGCGCCCTGGGTATAGTAACAGTCAGCAATGCGCCCTGTAAGGGCAAAAGCTTTATAAATTTCCGCGTGAGTTTTAAAGCTTTTGCCCTTAAAACAGGGCGTCAAGTTTGCGAACATGATAACCCAGGGCGCTGCCCTGGGCTAAGAGCTTCTGCCCTTTCTACGCGTGTGGGGTAAAACTTGCGAAACTTTAATCCGTAATATACCCTTTAGTAAACATATCGTAAGACAAAGCTTCCAGTTCGGAGAGCGTCATGTGCTCCACGGCATGTTCTATCTTGCGAATCAACTCGTCTCGCTTGTAATCGTCATTATCGCTCAGGCGTGATGTAAATCTATTGCTCATCGATTGTCAATGTTTAATGTGTAGTGTTTAATGTGTTTATGCTCGCTCATAGGTATCAATGACATTGCCATCGTATTCCTCATGACCAATCGGCTTTACACCATGAGGAAGCCTCGGTGCCTCGGTGCCTGTCTTGACAAACTTTGACGTGGCTGTCTCTATCCTGATTTCATCCCAAAGACCGGCATCAAGGAAAGACTGGTGAGTGATGGCTCCACCCTCCACAATCAGCGATTGCACCTTATTAATATATAGGAAGCTCATAATCTGACGCAACACCGCCTCATTGCCCTTAGAGAAGTCCAAGCCCTCGAAACAAGGATGATGGCGATCGATGACCAAGCGCACAGGATTCTTACCATACCAGTCGCGAACATTCAGCTGACTGTGGTCGCGCTCATCGGTAACACGTCCCACCAGGATGGCATCGTTCTCAGCCCTGAGCTTATGAGAAAGCATCTTGGTAAAGGCCGAAGAGACTGCCATTCCCTTACCTTCATTGTCGAGGAATCCATTGGCAGTCTGCGCCCACTTCAGTATGATGTAAGGACGCTGATGCGTGTTGTAGGTGATGAAGCGCTTGTTCAGTTCGAGACATTCCGACTCCAAGACGCCAACAGTCACCTCGATGCCTGCCTCACGAATCTTCTGAATGCCACGGCCCTGCACCTTGGCAAAAGGATCGACACACCCACAGACACATCTTTTCACCCGCTTGCTCACGATGAGGTCGGCGCAGGGAGGCGTCTTGCCATAATGCGAACAAGGCTCAAGGCTCACATAGATTGTAGCTCCTGCCAACAGATGCTCGTCCTCGGGCCTGACCGATGCAAAGGCATTGACCTCGGCATGGCCCTCGCCACAGCGCACATGATAGCCCTCGCCCAGGATTCTGCCATCCTCACTTACGATAACGGCTCCCACCATGGGATTGGGCTTCGCATTCTGACGGCCATTCTTAGCCAGTTGCAGACAGCGGCGCATGAAGTGTTCGTCTATCTCCTGCTGAGAAGGGGAAGGTTTGCCCGCAAGAGGGTTTCCCAAAGATATATTATTCTGCTCCATATCACAATTTCTTCGTTGTTTTTTACTTGCTTTCGATAAAATGTCGTATCTTTGTTCTCGAAAAATAAATCAAATCATTGTAGACTGACATGAATACGTATCAGCAACTTTGGCAATCACTCACCCCTCTCTACGATGCAGATGAAGCAAGAGCTATCGTCCGCACCGTACTGGAAGTGAAATACGGAATGACGCTGACCGACATAATCTGTGGCAAAATTACTGAATTATCTGCAGACGAGAGCATAAAACTCGAAGAAATTATGGCTCGACTGCAAAAAGCTGAGCCTGTACAGTATGTATTGGGCGAAGCCGACTTTGGCGGAAGAAAGTTTCGTGTAGAGCCAGGAGTTCTTATCCCACGTCCCGAGACAGCCGAACTTTGCAAGTGGATAGTCGACACACAAAAGGAGAAGGAGGCTGCAACAGGAAAGCCAGCTGTTCCTCACCCCAACATCTTAGACATCTGCACAGGCTCCGGCTGCATTGCCATCACACTAAGTCTCGACATTCCACAATCGACGGTAACAGGAATAGACATCTCGGAGGAAGCCATTGCCACAGCTACAGAAAACGCCAAGAAGTTGAATTCCAACACAAAAATAAAGTATGCTGATGTGTTCGACTTGCTCAAGATGACAAAAGAAGGCATAAAGAACGAGCCCAGCCTCGACATCATCGTGAGCAACCCACCCTATATCTGCGAGAAAGAGAAAGCAGACATGGCGAAGAATGTATTGAACTACGAACCCGGCCTCGCCCTCTTCGTTCCCGATGAAGACCCGCTGAGATTCTATCGGGCCATCGCAGAGATTGCCGCCCTGGAGCTTGTCAACGGAGGAAGGCTCTACTTCGAAATCAATCCCATCTACGAGAAGGAAACAAGGGAAATGCTCGAAGGATTCGGATTCGAGAACATAGAGACCCAACAAGATTTCTATGGCAAGAAGAGAATGATGCGAGCGATGAAGAAATAACCGAGGAGACTGAAAAGCCTCAACTTTTCATATGAAAACAGAAGAATGAGTATGGAATACAGCAACTACAACAAGCCCAAGCGACCCAAGAAACCCATGACCGAGCAACAAGCCCTGCTGAAGCTCACCACTCTCTGCACCCAAGCCGAACATTGCTCGCAGGAAATGCTCGACAAGATGAAGAAGTGGGAACTGAGCGAGGAAGCCATTGCACGAAACATGGAGTTCCTGACACAGAAGAAGTTTGTCGACGACGAACGATTCGCCCGATTCTTTATCAACGACAAGATAAAATACAACAAGTGGGGACGGCGCAAGGTGGAACAGGCTCTCTGGATGAAACACATACCTAAGGAAATATCCGACCCCATCTTCGAGGAGATAGAAGACGGACTCTACATGGAAACCCTGCTGCCCCTAATGAAGAGCAAATACAAAACCATCAAGGCGAAAAATGACTATGAGCGTTCGATGAAGCTCATACGATTTGCCATGGGAAGAGGCTTCAGCATAGACCTCATACACAAGTGCATCGACAAGATGGGAATGGAAGCTGAAGACGAAGACTTCGAAGAGGAACAATTCTAAAATACTACCGGCCTATGCGACTCAGCCTATTAGCCCAGATTCTCGACCTGCTCTGTCCTCGCCATTGCCTTATCTGCGGCCAACGACTGCTGGGCGAGGAGGAAATCATCTGCATAGCGTGCAATCTGCATCTGCCACGCACCAACACCTGGCAACAGCCAGAAGACAACGACATGGCAAAACTCTTCTGGCACAGTATTCCCGTAGAGAAATGCTGCGCCCTGTTTCATTATCACGGGCACGCTCCTGCCAGCAACCTGCTCTACCAGCTCAAATACAACCAGCATGAGGAAGTAGGCGTAGGCATGGGACACCTACTGGCCAACGAAGCCCTCCGCATACAGTTCTTCGATGGCATAGACGCCATCGTGCCTATCCCTCTGGCGCCCAAACGAAAAAGAGAGCGAGGCTACAACCAGAGCGAGGCCATAGCGCGAGGACTGCACGAAGCCACAAAGATTCCCATACTCAACAAGCTCGTCAGAAGAAAGACTTTCGTCGAAAGCCAGACACACAAGAACCGATGGGAACGCAACATCAATGTGCAGGATGTCTTTGCCCTGTCGCCCGACTACGCACCAGGAGGAAGCAAGGCCGAAAGCCTCGAACACAAACATCTGCTCATCGTAGACGACGTGTGCACAACAGGAGCCACCATCATTTCATGCTGCCGGGAACTCATGAAGGCAACAGACTCGATGAAGTTCAGCATCCTCACCATAGGATACGCCAAAGGACAATAAGTTCAAAAAATAAATAATAAATTTGGTTTTGTCTGCGTTTTAACGTACCTTTGCAAACAAAACTTTAATCCTTTAATGATTATGGACAAACTGAAAAAAGATTTCGCATCAAAGTTATTAAACGTCAAGGCTATCAAACTGCAGCCTAACGATCCTTTCACATGGGCTTCTGGCTGGAAGTCTCCTTTCTATTGTGACAACCGCAAGACATTGTCGTTCCCAGAGCTGCGCAACTACGTGAAGCTCGAACTCGTACACACCATCCTCGAACAGTTCCCAGAGGCTGACGCCGTAGCAGGTGTGGCAACTGGTGCCATCGCACAAGGCGCATTGGTGGCCGACGAACTGAACTTGCCTTTCGTATACGTTCGTTCTAAACCCAAGGACCATGGTATGCAGAACCTCATCGAGGGCGAACTGAAGTCTGACGCCAAAGTAGTGGTTGTAGAAGACTTGATCTCTACCGGCGGAAGCTCACTCAAAGCCGTAGAGGCTCTCCAAAAGAACGGAAACGAGGTTATCGGCATGGTGGCAAGCTACACTTACGGTTTCCCTATTGCCGAGAAAGCATTTGCCGATGCTGGTGTCAAGCTGGTAACTCTTACCGACTATGAGCACGTTGTAGCCGAGGCTTTGGAGACTGGATACATCGCACAGGAAGACGTAGAACTGCTCCACGACTGGCGCAAAGACCCAGCCAACTGGAAGAAGTAATCAAGCTGATCCATCAATAATGAGCACAAGTACATTCGAAAGTAATATCAAGCAGATTCCACACAAGCAGGAATCTGTTTATCGTACATTGAGCGATCTGAACAACCTGCAGATGCTCAAAGACCGCTTCGAGCAGGTGAAAGACCAGATTCCTGAGGACAAGAGAAAGGAAATGGAAAAGCTGAAGGACCTCAAGTTTGATAGCGACAGCATCTCTATTACCGCACCTATGGTGGGCGAAATCAAGATGCGAATTATCGACCGCGAGGAGCCTAAGACCATCAAGTTTGAAACAGAAAACAGCCCCGTTCCTTTCAACTTCTGGATTCAGCTGCTGCCCACAAGCGACACAGCCTGCAAGATGAAGCTTACCATCAAGGCCGATCTCAACCCATTCATCAAAGGTATGGTGAAGAAGCCGCTCGAAGAAGGCATAGAGAAGATTGCCAATGCCCTGGCAATGATTTCATACGAAGATTAAAACAACGACATTTCCCCTCAAGAGGAATAAGCAACAAGACGATTCCTGGCAAGAGGAACTTTAGTAACATGAAGTAAATCAACATAAGAAAATGGCACAAAAACTTTGGGAAAAAAACTTTGAAGTGAACAAGGAGATAGAACGCTTCACCGTAGGACGCGACAGAGAACTGGACCTCTATCTCGCCAAGTATGACGTACTGGGAAGCATGGCGCACATCACCATGCTCGAAAGCATCGGACTGCTCGGTAAGGAAGAGCTGCCACAACTCCTTGCTGAACTCAAGAACATCTACGCCATAGCCGAAAAAGGCGAGTTCGTAATTGAAGACGGCGTAGAGGACGTACACTCCCAAGTGGAACTGATGCTGACACAGAAGTTGGGCGACATGGGAAAGAAGATACACTCCGGACGCTCGCGCAACGACCAGGTGCTGGTAGACCTGAAGCTCTTCACACGCCACGAACTGAAGGAAATCGTCGATGCCGTGAAGATTCTCTTCGATGAACTCATACAGAAGAGCGAACAGTACAAGAACGTGCTGATGCCTGGCTACACACATCTGCAAGTAGCCATGCCTTCGTCCTTCGGCCTGTGGTTTGGCGCTTATGCCGAGAGCCTTGCCGACGACATGCTCTTCCTGCAGGCAGCCTATCGCATGACCAACCGCAACCCTTTGGGAAGCGCTGCCGGCTACGGAAGCAGTTTCCCGCTCAACCGAACCATGACAACCCAGTTGCTCGGCTTCGACAGCATGGACTACAACGTGGTTTATGCCCAGATGGGAAGAGGAAAGATGGAGCGCAACGTGGCTTTTGCCATGGCTACCGTGGCGGGAACTCTCGCCAAGATGGCTTTCGATGCATGTATGTTCAACTGTCAGAACTTCGGATTCGTCAAGCTGCCTAAGGAATGCACCACTGGCTCGAGCATCATGCCTCACAAGAAAAACCCTGACGTGTTCGAGCTGATTCGCGCCAAGAGCAACAAGTTGCAGAGCCTGCCACAACAGGTAATGCTCATCATGAACAACCTGCCAGTGGGCTACTTCCGCGACCTGCAGATCATCAAGGAGGTGTTCCTCCCTGCCTTCGGCGAGCTGAAAGACTGCCTGCAGATGGCTGCCTACATCATCAACAAGATGGAGGTGAACGAGCACATCCTCGACGATCCTCGCTACGACCCTATGTTCTCGGTAGAAGAAGTAAACCAGTTGGCTGCCAACGGAACTCCTTTCCGTGATGCTTACAAGAAAGTAGGACTGGAAATCGAGGCTGGCGAGTTTAAGCCCAACAAGGACATTCACCACACCCACGAGGGAAGCATCGGCAACCTGTGCAACGACAAGATTCAGGAACTGATGGAGAACACACTCTCCGAGTTCCACTTTGAGCGCATGGAGAATGCTGAAAAGGAACTGCTCGGAAGGTAAAAACTAAAAGCAGAAAGACAAAGAAGTGAAACACTCCTATATATATAATAAGGTGAAGCATGGCTGGGCGTGGAGCATGGCCTTGCTCTTCTGCCTGACAGTCCTTGCCGGCTGTGATGCGGAAGACCTGATCAGCACCCGCTTCCCATGCAGTTTTTACTTCAATCCCAAGTTGCATCCAGGAACCTCCATTGAGACAGCCCTGCTCAATCCCGGATGCTACACCTTCATCAGCGTGAAAAATCTTGGTGTCTGGCACATTTATTCCACACTCAACGACGGAAGAAACATCACCGAGGACATCAAGATTACTACCGACCGCACAGAGGGATGGGACAACCGCATCAAGACTCACCCCTTGGGAGCCAACAACGGAATTATTATCGGACTCAGCAATTTCCAGGGAAAAGTGGCCTGGGACAGACAATGCCCCAACTGTATCACACAATACGGCGGCACCAACTATCCACTCGAGCTGAACGGAATACGCCAGTCGGTCATGTGCAAGAAGTGCAAGCGTACCTATTCCTTAGAAACAGGCGCCATTACAGAAGGAGCCAAGGGCGAGGCGCTGATGAGATACGGCATCAGCTACGACGGACTTGGTTGCCCAGTAAGCGTAGGAAACTAAGCCAGAAACAGGGAAGAAGCCAAGAAAAAACAACTTTTCATCTAAAAAAATGTGATTTTTTTTGGCTGTTCCAAGAAATAGCACTATCTTTGCACTCACATTTTGCGGAAATAGCTCAGTTGGTAGAGCACGACCTTGCCAAGGTCGGGGTCGCGGGTTCGAGTCCCGTTTTCCGCTCTCTTTTATTGTTTACCATGCCGCAATGGTGGAATTGGTAGACACGAGGGACTTAAAATCCCTTGGCCAGTAATGGCTGTGCGGGTTCGAGTCCCGCTCGCGGCACTTTCCTCCTACATATGAAAAAATTTGCTTATTTTTTTATTCTAATAGCAAGTCTTACACTTACCGCCTGTGGGGTAAGCAGCAACAGATTTCAGCTCGAAGGCAGATTTCTTCACATGGACCAAGGTGAATTTTATGTTTACAGTCCTGATGGCGGCATCGAAGGTGTCGACACCATCAAGGTGATAGACGGACGTTTCACCTACGAGGCTCCCTGCAAAGACAAGTTTACCCTGATGATTGTGTTCCCCAACTTCTCCGAGCAGCCAGTATTCGCTGAACCGGGAAAGTCGGTAGACATCAAGGCTGACGCCTCTCACCTCAAGGAACTTACTGTAAAGGGAAGCAAGGACAATGAGCTCATGAACTCGTTCCGCGAACAGATTCTCAACGTCTCACCTCCCGAAGAAACCCGAATAGCCGAGCGGTTTATCAAAGACAACCCTGCCTCGGTAGTAAGCGTATTCCTCGTCAGAAAATACTTCGTGGCTGCTCTTTCGCCCGATTACGCCAAGGCTTCACAACTGCTCAGCATTCTGAGCAAGGAACAGCCCGGCAACGGCAATCTCGCAAGACTGACACAGCAGATCAAATGGCTCAAGAGCGCAGGCATCGGCTCACAACTGCCTGTATTCACAGCCTACGACACCAACGGGAAACTCATATCAAGCACATCTCTTGCCTCAGCACCCGTAGCCGTCATCACCACCTGGTCGACCTCCGTCTTCGACAGCATGGACCTCTTGCGTGAACTCAAGAAGCGCCAGCGCAGTTCGCAGGGAAAACTCAAACTGATGAGTATCTGTATAGACGGCAATAAGGCCGACTGTAAAAGAAACCTGGAGCGCGACTCCATCTCATGGCCCAACGTATGCAACGGAGACTTGCTTGCCGACAAGACTCTCCTGAAACTCGGACTGATAGGAATCCCCGACAACATCGTGCTGAAGAATGGCAAAATTGTGGCGCGGAGCCTGAAGAAGAATGAGCTGAACAGCAAGTTGGACCAACTGCTGAAATAAAGCATATCAACACCCCCCGAAACGACAACAATCTTCATCACCATCTAAAACCTGAAGACATGTTAGTAAAAACCTATTGCGCAGCCGTAAACGGTCTGGAAGTAACCACCGTAACCATAGAAGTAAGCCTCAACCGAGGCGTACAGTATCATCTCACGGGTCTTGGCGACGAGGCTGTAAGAGAAAGCCGCGACCGAATAGCCACCGCCCTGCAGTATAGTGGCTTCAAGTTTCCCGTGGCTGACATTACCATCAACATGGCTCCAGCCGACCTTCGCAAGGAAGGAAGCAGTTTCGACCTGCCCTTAGCTATCGGCATATTGGGAGCCAACAGCAACATCATAGAAGATCATCTCAAGGAATATATGATGGTGGGCGAGCTGAGTCTCGACGGAACCTTGCAGCCCATCAGGGGCGCACTGCCTATTGCCATAAGGGCAAGAGCCGAACATTTCAAGGGACTCATCGTACCCGAACAGAATGTGCGCGAGGCTGCCGTGGTCAACAACTTAGAGGTGTACGGCATGAAAAACCTGCTCGAGGTCATCCAGTTCATGAACGACCAGAGCAATCCTTCTCCCACCATCGTCGATACCCGCAAGGAATTCTACGAGAACCAGAGTCATTTCGACCTCGACTATGCTGACGTGCGAGGTCAGGAGAATGTGAAACGTGCCTTGGAAGTAGCTGCTGCAGGCGGACACAACCTCATCATGGTAGGACCTCCTGGTTCGGGTAAGTCGATGATGGCTAAGCGTCTGCCTTCCATTCTTCCTCCTCTCACGCTCTCTGAGAGTTTGGAAACCACACAGATACATTCCATAGCTGGCAAGTTGGGCAAGAACGTATCGCTCATCTCGCAACGTCCTTTCCGCTCTCCCCATCACACCATATCTCAAGTGGCTTTAGTAGGTGGAGGAGCAACTCCTCAGCCTGGCGAAATCTCGTTGGCACACAATGGCGTGCTCTTCTGCGACGAGCTGCCCGAGTTCAACAAGACGACCCTCGAGGTGCTGCGCCAGCCTTTGGAAGACCGGCACATCAACATCAGCCGCGCCAAATACACCATCGACTATCCTTGTTCTTTCATGTTTGTGGCAAGCATGAACCCTTGTCCCTGCGGCTATTATGGCGATCCAACCCACAACTGTGTCTGCACCCCAGGACAGATACAACGCTACATGAACAAAATCTCCGGTCCCCTGCTCGACCGCATCGACATCCAGTGCGAGATAACTCCCGTTCCCTTCAAGGACATCTCGAAGGCGGCACAAGGTGAGCCAAGTGCCGAGATACGCAAACGTGTGATAAGGGCAAGGGAAATCCAGGCGGCACGCTTCAGCGGACAAAAAGGAATCCACTGCAATGCACAAATGAGCGAGCGCATGATTCATCAGTATGCCGAACCCGACGAGGCTGGCATCAGCATGTTGAGAATGGCGATGGAACGTCTGTCACTCTCTGCCCGCGCCTACAACCGCATCTTGAAGGTAGCACGCACCATTGCCGACCTGGAAGGCTGCGAACATGTAGAGTCGCACCACTTGGCAGAGGCCATCGGCTATCGCACCCTCGACCGTGGCGACTGGGCTGAAAGAGGAATATAGAACTTTCGTCTTATCGGTAAGTACCGTCAGGCTACACCGAAAACGATGCTGAGTATAGAAACGGATACTATTATTGGCTTTAACCAAAAAGCGGACATTGGGCTTGAGTCCAATGTCCGCTTTTTCATATTTCATTTCTTGCTAATTGATTAAGAACGCTTGATAGTCCACTTATAACCAAAACGTAATTGATTATTTTCATAATGGTTTACTTCCACAATGACCTCATTGCTGGTCAGCTTCTTGTAGGTCATCTTGAGAGTGAAAGGCGTGTCTTCTGTCCAATCGCAGTGATACTCCTTGATCAATCCCTTGGAGCGAGTGCCCAACTTGCCACCAATAGCCAGGACATTCAGAATCTCACCATTGGTGCCATCAAAGAACTCTGCCTCCTCCAAAAGCAACAACATATTCAGGTCAAGAGCCTTATCAAAAGGTGCAGGAATGGCTGTTGTCTTGTCGTAAGCGAATGTAGAGACAGCATCCATGCTTTCACACTTCACCTTTGTGAGATAACCATTTTCCCAAATGAAAGTATGATTGTCCCAGTCGTCAGAGCCATCATACTCACTGATGTCATTATAACGAGTCTGCTTCATCGTACCATCAGTATTATAAGATATCTCAAATGGTCTTGTGCCGTTCATCCATGACTTGAAGATAGTACCACTGACAATCCTTCCATTCTCCAATTTGGCATTAAAGTCTGCCACATCCTCTTCTGTCTTCTGAGAAGGATAATAGATAGATTTCCTATTCCAATCCGTCTTGATGCTTGCTCCCGAGTTGAAGATGGTTCCGGTAGTAGTCTCAATACAATACTTGTCGCTGGCACCAGCCATATCATCACGCTCCACATGCTTGAACCTCGTCAAATTGCCATTCTGATACTGCAGCTCATAAGTCTCCGTCCCATCATCCTCTACATGAGTACCAGTAATGACAGAACATTCTTTGGTAATAGTAAAGAGAGCCGTAATGCCACCATTATCAACATCGGAATCTCCTCCAACATTTGAGCTATCCTCAGCAGTCTGAGTAATCAATATGGGCACCGTCTTGTCGTCACATACTATAATAATGTATGCAGAACGGCTTTTCCCAGTATCGTTCTTATCAAGACGGATATTGATATAACAGGTTCCGTCATCAAGGCGAGAGCCTTCATAATGCAGCCAACTGATTTCTTCTGTAGACGAACCATCCGACGTAGCTGAAACATAAGCACGATAAGCCTTGGATGCCTTCATGATGATTTCTGAAGAGGTTTGATCCGCGGCAACAGACAGTTTGCCATCACGAACATTCTCAAACTTAAATCCACCCCACTCGTCTCCATTATCATCGGAGCTACAACTTACCAATGCCGAGGTAGCAAATGCCATCAGGCACAGCACCCAGTAACTAAAGATTTTCTTCATAAATTCAAGTATTAAATCATTATCATTTTAAAAAACTTATTTCACAACCCAACGGTTTCCATCCTCATCCAATCCCGTGACAGTATTGATAATATGGAAATTGCCCTTATTGGTCCATCCCTGTACAGAATTACCAAAACTGAACATATCATGCAACTCAAACTTCATGAACTTGAAGAGAAACATCAATGAGAATAACAGGATCAGCACTCCGACAATGGAGAATCCTGCCATGTAAGAAATACCTGCAGCCACAGCTTGGAAAACTATCTTGCGCCAACGCACCTCCTTGGGAGTATCCTCATAAGCGAAAACAACACACAAGATCACACAGAAGGAAGCTATAAGATACACATTGGCGTCCTCGCCAAAAAGCAAGCATAAGAAAGACCAAAGACCCAAGGCTACAGACCCTAAAAGTCGCATATTGCCACTACGCTCATAAGACTTATCCCCCTTATCCACTTTCAATACGAAACGATCAATACGCTCATAAAGAAGGAACATGACGACAAAGAGTATGGGACTTACCAAAGCCGGTCCGCCTAAGTTCTTGTTAAAGACGTCCCATAATCCAGACACAGAAATCGATAGTTGGGAGTCGGCTATCAGTACCGAAAGAATACCAAGCACCACACCTCCTACACACAGAACCTTCTTCTCGTCACAATAATGACTGTCCTCCATATCGTCAGGAGCACTCCATTCCGCACCAACAGACCTAAAGAATGTCAGCTTCACATCATTGAGCATTCCTGCATGATTTTTAGCAAGCAAGATGGCAAGTGCCAAACTGATATATACAACCGAAGACGTATCCTTCACCAAAAAAGCGATGACAGACCACAGAATATAGGTTTGTTGCCAATAGCGCAAATACTGCAACATACCTCTTGAACATAGAGAATTACCAACTTGCTGCAGAGCACCAAGATGCTTACAACCCGCTATCAACACAATAAGGCCAGCCAATCCCCCTCCCCAAACAACACCAAAGGACAAGGTAGCTACAATACCTGCCACGCCATAAGCAGCCAGCAACATTCCACTACTCTTCACCCATGATGCAATCACTTCGTTGCGAATACCAGCAGAACGCTTCACGGCAAAATAAGCGCCAAGGGCAATGAGGATAACATCTATCACAAACAGTCCTCTCTCCAACACCACAAATGTAAAGAAGAATCCTATTGACAACAAAAAATTATCATATCCCTTCAAAGCTTCTCTACGGATAGCCAACTGTTCTTTTTCTTCTTTTTCCATATTAAAATATCATGTTAGTTTAAAAATTTGAGTTGTAAAGGTAAGACAAAATAAGATGAAAGTCTTTCCACATGACATAAAAGTCATCTTTTCCCTAAAATTCTATGCTATTCCATAGCCTTGTACCTATGGTTTTCCGTAGTTTGAAACCCGAGTTACAGAAAAAGGACACCTTCCTTTAAATTTTCAATCGCAGAAAAATATACTTTCAATTCTTTTTTTATTATCTTTGCAAGGTAAATGCAACGTAAACTGACTATAATGACATCCAAGCATCCATCCTCCCTATTGGCATGGCTATTCGTCATGCTGCCGATATTGGCATTCTTCTCCGCCTGTTCCAACCACAAAGCAGGAGACGAGCAGAAAGCGTATGCCCTGTTCCTTGAGGCAATAAACCACAATGCCGCCGGCGACAAAAAACTTGCGATTACCCTTATCGACAGCGCTCTGCAGATGAATGCCGCCGACACCACTCGCAGTTGGCTTACCTGCGAGAAGACCACGGCACTCGTCGACCTCGGAAAGTTGAAAGAAGCAACTGCCATAGGCAAGAACGGCATACTGTTCGCTGAGAAAATCAAGGACGAAGAAGGTATGATGGGGATGTGCGGTTCGCTGGGCATCTGCTACCGAAGACTGGGCGACCTCGACTCCTCACTCTTTTACTACAAAAAGGGATTGGAAACAGCCATAGAGAGTCAGAATACAGAATACGAGATATACTTGAACAACTGCATCTCCGTGCTCTTCAACGAGCAAAAAAGATACCGTGAAGCCATCGAATACTCCGACAAGGCTGAAAACAAGGCGACAGCCACCAATGACACCATCGAAAGACTGTCTGCCCACGCCAACAAGGGTGCTATATTTATGCGACAGGGCTTATACCGAAAGAGCATCGACTTCCTCACCCCTCTTTGGGGCATGGTAAAAGAAGCCAACTATAATGTGCTGACCCTCAAATATCTGTCACCTTTGCTCAAGTCATACTTAGCTTTGGGAAAGACAGATTCCGTGATGCACTATATGGCTTATGCTGACGAGGCTTGCCGCAACTTGGGTCCAACCAGCAACGGCATACTTGGCATCCTGGAAATCAAGGCGCAAATGTTGGGCAAACAGAAGAGATACACCGAGCAGAGCATCCTGCTTGACAGCATCAGCAGATTCAACAATGTCAACATGGCGATGCCACAAGACAAACTCTTCGCCACCCAGGCCGAGTGCCTCTACAACCTGGGCAAGACACACGAAGCTTACAGCACCATGAAAGCTGCCTATCAGAAGGCTGACTCCCTGAAACAAAGCGACATCGACAAGCAACTGAGCGAATTCAACGTCAAATACAAGACCTTGGAGAAAGAGGTACAAATAGAAAAGATGAACCACGAGCAGAGCCTGCTCTACATCCGCATTCTCTGCCTCACCATCGCCATCATCATCTTGCTCATCGCCATTCTCATCATCCTCTACCGCAGGAAACTGGAGAAGCAACGTGCCGAGTTGACAGAGAAAACCTCCTATATCAATGGAGTGGAAACAGAGCGCAAGCGACTTGCCAAGGAACTGCACGACGGCGTATGCAACGACATTCTCGCCGTCAACATCATGATGCAGACCGACAAGGAAGCTGCAGAACGCCTGCTCAAAAATGTAGGAAACGATGTGCGTCGCCTCTCACACGAGTTGATACCACCTCGTTTCGACAATGCCTCTCTCTCTGAGCTGGTATGCACCTATTGCCAGTCGATGAGCGCCGAGAATGGCACTATCGTCAAACCGTTCGTCAGCCGTTCCTTTGAGAAGCTGAATCTCCCAAGCCGAACGGCTTTAGAAGTATATCGCATCGTTCAAGAGAGTGTGTCGAATGCCATCAAGTATGGCTACAGCAAGATGATTACCGTGACCCTGGACGCAAGCAACAACCAAGCCTCACTCTGCATTGCCAATGACATATCCCGAGAACACCCTATCACACAGGGTAAGATGGGTATAGGCAAAGATACGCTGAAGATGAGAACAGAAGCCCTGAAAGCCGTTCTCACCATCAGCGAACAAGACGAAGAATACAAAGTAGAGGTGCGTTTTCCACTATAGTCCAAGCCTTCTCAAACCTATCACAGACAGCAACGAAACAGACATGAAAAAGAACATTCTCATCGTAGATGACCATCCCATCGTTTCAACAGGGCTACAAGCCCTCATTGAACACACAGGAGAATACGGCAAAATATATGTCACCAGCAACATCGCATCAAGCCGCCTTCTGCTCAGACAAAAAGACATCGACATCGCCATCATCGACCTGGAATTGCAGGATGCCAATGGCATGGAACTGATCAAGTACATCCACCAGACTCACATCAACACCAAGATACTGGTCTATACGATGCACGAAGAACTCTGGACGATTCGCCAACTGATGAAGGAGGACGCCGATGCCATCGTCATGAAAGGCGACAATCCGCAAGAAGTGCTCATTGCACTTCGCAAGATAGAACAGGGCAAGGGATATTTCAGCCAACAGTTCATGAGGCTCATCAACAGCCAGGACACTTCAGAAATCACCTTGTCCAATAGAGAGGCTGAGGTATTGGAACACATCTCCAATGGTTTATCCACCAACGATATCGCCCAGCAACTCAACATCAGCAACAACACGGTGGAGTTCCATCGTCACAACCTGATGAAGAAACTCTCTGCCAACAACATGGCACAGCTCGTGAAGAAAGCGATACAGTTGGGGCTCAACTTCATAAAGTGAAGCTCACGACTACGGATTACCATAGGAAAGACTCATCATCCAGACTTTTTGCATAGCCGAAACAGCATGTTTTCGGCTTTTTTATGTAACTAAACTTTCTCAAGCCTACAAAAATCTATGTTCTAAACTATCGAACTTATGTTCTAAAGTTTGGAACTTGTGTTCTAAAGTATCGAACTTATGTTCTAAACTTTAGAACATAGATTTTTCACAAGAGTCAGAACAATTTCATATCGAACAAAAAACAATTTGTATAGTATTAAAGTAATTACTCATGGCTATAGGGGTGCCGGGGTGTTACTTTTTCATGTATCAACGACCAATTAGCTAAAGAAAAAAGCAAATATTTCCTACTAATTACAGTATTTTTTTGTAATTTTGCAGCCAAATAACAAAAATATATTAGCTAATATGGAACAAAAGAATTTTAAACGTACCACCGTGACGGCAGCCTTGCCTTATGCTAATGGTGGTGTACATATTGGACACTTGGCTGGAGTTTACGTACCTGCCGACATCTATGTACGCTATCTCAGACTCAAGAAGCAAGACGTGGTCTTCATCGGCGGAAGTGATGAGCACGGAGTTCCCGTAACCATCCGAGCTAAAAAAGAAGGCATCACCGTACAGGAGGTGGTTGACCGTTACCACAACCTTATCAAGAAGAGTTTCGAGGATTTCGGAATCTCTTTTGATGTATACAGCCGTACCACTTCACCTACTCACAATAAGTTTGCTTCCGATTTCTTCCGCACACTCTATGACAAGGGCGTCTTAGAGGAAAAGGTAGAGGAGCAGTTCTGCGACGAGGTTACCGGCGAGTTCCTTACCGACCGTAATATCGTGGGCACATGTCCTCGATGCGGTGCAGAGGGAGCTTATGGCGACCAGTGCGAGAAGTGTGGCGCAACCCTCTCACCAGAGGAACTCATCAACCCTACCAACAAGAACAACCCAGGCCACGGTCTGGTAAAGAAGCCTACCAAGAACTGGTATCTGCCTTTAGGAAAATATCAGGACTGGCTGAAGCAGTGGATTCTGGAAGGACACAAAGAATGGCGCTCCAATGTTTACGGTCAATGCAAGAGCTGGCTCGACATGGACCTTCAGCCACGTGCGATGACACGCGACCTCGACTGGGGTATTCCTGTTCCTGTAGAGGGAGCTGAAGGCAAGGTGCTCTACGTATGGTTCGACGCACCTATCGGATATATCTCCAACACCAAGGAACTTTGTGATGCACATCCCGAGAAATGGGGCACATGGCAGAAGTGGTGGCAGGATCCAGAGACTCGCCTCGTACACTTCATCGGTAAGGACAACATCGTATTCCACTGCATCATATTCCCTACCATGCTGAAGGCTCACGGCGACTATATTCTGCCAGACAATGTGCCAGCCAATGAGTTCCTGAACCTCGAGGATGACAAGATTTCCACCTCGCGCAACTGGGCTGTATGGTTGCATGAATATCTCGTAGACTTGCCAGGCAAGCAGGATGTATTGCGCTATGTACTGACAGCCAATGCACCTGAGACCAAGGACAACAACTTTACATGGAAAGACTTCCAGGAGCGCAACAACTCTGAGTTGGTAGCCGTATATGGAAACTTCGTCAACCGCGCCCTGCAACTTACCAAGAAATACTGGAATGGCGTGGTTCCTGCCTGTGGCGAACTTCAGGAAGTGGACAAGAAAGCCATTGCAGAATTCAAGGACGTAAAGGAGAAGGTAGAACAGTTCCTCGACGTGTTCAAGTTCCGCGAGGCACAGAAGGAAGCCATGAACCTGGCACGAATCGGCAACAAGTATATCACCGAATGCGAGCCTTGGAAGGTATGGAAGACCGACCCTAAGCGAGTAGAGACCATTCTGAACATCTCACTCCAGTTGGTTGCCAACCTCGCCATCGCCTTTGAGCCATTCCTGCCATTCTCTTCTGAGAAGCTCCGCAAGATGATCAATATGCCAAACTTCGAATGGACACAGCTCGGAAGCACCGACCTGCTGAAGGCTGGCGACCAGTTGGGCGAGCCAGAGCTCCTCTTCGAGAAGATAGAAGACGAGGTGATAGAGAAGCAGCTCCAGAAACTTGCCGACACCAAGAAGGCCAACGAGGAGGCTTCCTATAAGGCAGAGCCTGTCAAGCCAGAAGTAAGTTTCGAAGACTTCGAGAAACTCGACATACGCGTAGGACACATCCTGAACTGCGAAAAGGTAAAGAAGTCGAAGAAGCTCCTCAAGTTCACCATCGATGACGGTACAGGCACCGAGCGCACCATCTGCTCAGGCATCGCTGCTTATTATGAGCCAGAAGACCTCATCGGCAAGGACGTGCTCTTCGTTGCCAACTTTGCTCCACGCAAGATGATGGGCATAGAGAGTCAGGGCATGATTCTCTCGGCTGTCAACTTCGACGGAAGCCTCAACGTCACCTCTCTCCTGGGCAAGGTGAAGCCAGGAAGCCAGGTGGGATAAAGACAAACATAAAAGTACTTTCGCCCCTATATTGCAAAGGCTCTATATCTATATTTTTAATATAAGGTATAGAGCCTTTACCATATCATCGACGTACCGCTCTATATTAGCTAAAAGCGGAAAAATCACAAAAATATCAAATCATATGGAAATAAAGCGTAATATACATTTAAATAGAATCATCTCTACAATCGCCATGCTGCTCTGCATCTGTTGGATGCCAGTATGCGCACAGATAAGAATCGTGGACGAACAAGACGGGAAGCCCGTTGCTGGCGCTTACATCTTCAGCAGCGACAACCACCTGCTGTGCATCAGCGACTCAAAGGGGAACATAGAACCACAGAGCGGAATGATCACCATCAGCAACGTGGCGTATGAGTCGAAAACCATAGATGCGTCGACCGTCAAAGGAGATGTTCTGCTGAAACAAAAGGTTTATGCGCTGCCCGAAGTGACAGCAAACAAGACCGACTACATAAAACTTACCGGAGTCTTTCGGGACATCTGCCGCAACAATGGCAAGACCATCCTATACCGGGAGGGCATCATGGACTTCTACATCAACCTGGAAAACGGGAAGACAAAACGCAGAGTGCGTGCCTGCCGGCAATACGAGCGAAGCGGACTCAGAAAGCTCATCAACTTCAATATTTCCATCCTCAGCGAAGCCAGATCGTTCGACATGTCACGCATCAAATATGTGAAGCGCGATACCATAAACAGCATAAAGGGGGACACAACATTCTATAGCTCACACTTCAAAGGTACGCAGAGCGACAAAGCCATCATGTACATAGACACACACCAGAAGAACCTGTACAGGCACATCATAGACAACACACAATACAGAAAAATCACCAATCCGCTGCTCAAAATAAAGACCGATGTATGCGACTGGACCTTCTCTGATAAAAAGGAGGCCTGGAGCTCGCTCATATCATTCAGAAAGATATGGAACTACGACAATACACCATTGCCTGGCAAGAGCGCAATAGAAACAGAGGAGATGAACGACTTTGTGGTAACCGGCGTGAAAGCCTTGACCAAGGAGCAAGCGCAGACAGAAATGAAAGACAGGACAGAAACCGACAACTTCACCCTGCCCGACTGTCTGCCAGCCATTCCCTACGACGTAGCCAAAGAGACGGAAGGCCTCTTGATAAAAAGATTTTGGGAAATGTAAAGAATTGAGCTTTCGCAAGTTCAGAAGTTATAGAAGGCAGAGAAGGGAATACTGAAGAAAGCCGTGAGGACAAATAAAAAAACAGGAAGAACCCTTCATACATCTCGCTTTTTAGGCCAAAAACATGCACAGTTTGATAGGGTTTGTGCACAAACGGCTATCTTTTTCATCAAAAAGTTTGCTCATATAAAAAAAAAAGCGTTCCTTTGCACCCGATTTCAACGGCAAAGATGGTAAGCGAGAGAAGTTTACACCTTATTATATATATAAGATATCGTGCCGTTATTATAAACAAAAGTATTAAGATAACAATGACTCACAATTTGTTAAAAGGCAAGCGTGGCATCATCTTCGGTGCCCTCAATGAGGAATCAATCGCTTGGAAAGTAGCCGTTAAGGCTGCTGAAGAAGGTGCCACCATCGCACTGAGTAACACAGCAATGGCCCTGAGAATGGGTACACTCGACAAACTCGCTGAACAAATCAACGCTCCTATCATCGCAGCTGATGCGACAAGCGTAGAAGACTTGGAAAAGGTTTTCACAGAAGCACAGGAGAAATTGGGTGGCAAGATTGACTTCGTTCTCCACTCTGTAGCCATGAGCCCTAACGTGCGCAAGCATCGCACTTACGATGATCTCGACTACAACTTCCTGAACAAGACTCTCGATATTTCTGCCATCTCTTTCCACAAGATGCTGCAGGTAGCCAAGAAGTTGGACGCCATCAATGAGTGGGGTTCTGTAGTTGCCCTTACTTATGTGGCTTCTCAGCGCACATTCTTCGGTTACAACGACATGGCTGATGCCAAGAGTATGCTGGAGAGCATCGCACGTAGCTTCGGATACATCTACGGTCGCGAGAAGCACGTGCGTATCAACACCATCTCACAGAGTCCTACAGCCACTACCGCTGGTAAGGGTATCAAGGATATTGACAACATGATGGACTTTGCCGACAAGATGTCGCCACTGGGCAATGCCGTTGCAGAGGATTGCGCAAACTACTGCGTAATGATGTTCTCTGACTTCACACGCAAGGTAACCATGCAGAACCTCTTCCACGATGGTGGTTTCTCGTCTATGGGTATGAGCCTTCGCGCCATGAACCAGTATGCAAAGGACCTGACTCCTTACGAGGATGAGAACGGAAAGGTGATCTACGGATAATACAACCCGCAATATCTGCTTCAAGAAGATAGCGATACTGCATCAAATAAGAAATCCGCATTCGGAGAGAGATAGAAAACTCTTCTGAATGCGGATTTTGCTATGTTATCAAAGTGCAAAACGATAACCCACCGAGAATGTAAACACACGATTCTTACAACTGTCATCATGACCTGGAGAATCGTCAACATTGGTAAGTCCCAAGTTGTAACGGGCATCGAGCACTACCCCCATATACTCATAAGACAAGCCTATAGGCAGAGAGACATCCACCTTTTTGGCAGGCCAGAAATCTGACACCTTCTGCGAATTGTCATAGGTAGCACCACCATATTGGTCCCTCTCTATATCAATGGAGGTAAACTCATACTTAGGATCGTTGAGCAGGAAACCTGCCTGTACGCCAACCATAAATGCCAACTGACGGGTAACATAACCCTTCACCATCAAAGGTACATTGAGATAATGCAGATTGGTGTGATAGTCGGAAATGCCCTGATACTTCCTTCTTTCAGCATCAATAGTAGCCTCATAACTGGAGAAGCGGAAGCCCTGCTTGGCATAATAAGCTCCTAAACTGACGCCAATCTCCTTGGTAGCACGATACTCAACATCGACACCACCCATAAAACCAGCCTGGAAACTTGACTTCAAAGAAGCCTTATCTTCACCTGAAGCATAATAAATGCGGTTATTGCTCCAGTTGGCAAGCGCCACACCTACACGAGGGATGACAGAAAACCTGCCGACCTCACTCTCTACGGTCTGCGCCATTGCCCCTAAAGAAAGAGCCAACAAGCAGACAAGTGATAAAATATTTCTTCTCATAAACACTTATATATTCCATTAATAAATCATGAATACTCCTTATATATATTATCTAAAACGCAAACACACTCATAATATTGCACCCATATCATAAGGAATCAACTAAAAGAGTCAAAAAGCTATTAAAGCCATCATAAATAAAGGCATTTACTGGCTAAATGGAGCAACAAAACAATTATTACGCCTACAAAAACTGTTTTTACTCCATCTAAAGATAACTATTTCATATCTTTGCATCAGAAAACAAAAACGACGTTGTGAAACGCATTTCATCATCTTTTACTTATACATATATAATATTAAGAAATTATTCTTAGGAGAAACAAGGAAGTTATCTGAATTTTCAGGTAACTTTCTTCGTTTATATACAACCCACACAAATCAATCTTCCTATTAAAGCAGTACACTTTACAACACCCACGGCACTCCATTAGAAAGATTGTGTTTCATCATAGTCTGTACACATTTTTATATAGCATCAAAGACTAAGCTATTTACAAATACACAGAACCATGAAGCCTTCAAGATTCCAATCGCACTCAATCATCTTTACGCTCAAAGCGAAAGACAAGTGGCAGATGGTCACTATAGCCTCCCAGGTAACGAGGTCCCAAGAAAGTACGTTTAGGATGATAGCCACCATAACGCTCATCCTCTTCCATCAGGAAGGGCAAATCACCCACATAACACTCAACAGAGCATCTTGCCACAGGAGGACTGCAAAGTATATGATCGAGGCTGCGCCATTCACCATGCCAACGATATGTGGCCTTTGCACCATGTCTGCCCGTTGCTTGCTGCGAAACCTCTGTTAGACGGGAGCCTGCACGCAAAGACAACAATGCTGGTGAGTCGGAATAGTCATTAAAATCTCCTGCCACGATGATACTTGCCTCCTTACTCAAGGTATAGATAGAATCCACCGCCTCGTTCAACTGCTTGGCAACCTGCATACGAAAAGGACGAGAAACCGTCTCTCCTCCCCTACGACTGGGAGCATGTACAACAAACACATGCAGGGTATCACCACCCAGAAGAAGCCCACTGACATACAAAATATCGCGTGTAGGGCGCATTCCAGCCAAAGACTTGATACGTATGGGATAAGAACGCAAAGGGCAGAAAGAAGAAGGAAGATACATCAGAGCCACATCTATACCTCTCTCATCGGGCGAAGAAGTCATCAGATATTCATAACCGGCAAGACGAAGAAGCGAGCGCTTGGTGAGGTCGGTCATCACCGTATCGTTCTCCACCTCGCACAGAGCCACCAAATCGGGGATTTCCCATTCCTTATTTCCCTTCTCGCCCAAAGCTACCAGTTCCTTTGCCAGATTGTTCAGTTTACGCCAATACCGGGTACGAGTCCAATGATAGCTGCCTTCAGGAGTAAACTCCATGTCATTCTTGAGGGAATCGTGACGTGTATCAAACAGATTCTCGCAATTCAGCTCTACAAAAGTGAGTAAACTGGATAAAAGTAAGGCTAAAAACATAGACAACACATTATTATAACAGGGTAAAACGGAGGGAGTGATAAAAAATAAGCGCTTTTATTTCGGAAAGTCATTTTTTTGATGTATCTTTGCAGAAGCAAAGTTGCACGCAGTACTACAGAGAATCATTCTTTGCGTACTCTGCCAATGGCTTTGCAAAATATATTCTACAGGGGTTCCATAGTTTAATGGATAGAACGGAGGTTTCCTAAACCTTTGATCCGAGTTCGATTCTCGGTGGAATCACTGACAAACAATAAAAGGTCGCTCCTTGATGGATGCGACCTTTTGTTGTTTTATATCTTTCCCCCGTCCGAAGGACTCGGACAGGGAATCAGATTCATTGATTATTTAGCCTCAACAGCTGCAACTTCCTCAGCAGGCTCAGCCTTGATCTTACGACCCAAAACGAGGTAAGCCAAAGGTGAAGCGATGAAGATAGAAGACAATGTACCGAATACAACACCCAGAATCATTGCGAATGAGAAGCTGCGGATGCTGTCACCACCAAGGATGAAGATGCAGAGCAACACGAGCAATGTAGAAACAGAAGTATTGATGGTACGTGCCAAGGTCTCGTTGACAGAAGCATTGAAGATCTGCTGACGATCAGCCTTAGGATGAAGCTTCAGGTTCTCACGGATACGGTCGAATACAACCACCTTATCATTGATAGAGTAACCTACCACAGTCAGGATAGCACCGATGAAGGTCTGGTCAATCTCCAATGAGAATGGAACGAGACCCCACAAGAGAGAATAGAAACCAACAACTGTCAAGGCGTCGAATGCCAAAGCGATGGTAGAACCCAAAGAGAAGGCTACGTTGCGGAAACGAAGCAGGATGTAAAGGAAGATGGCAATCAAAGCGAAGAGCACACTATAGATAGCGCCCATAGTGATATCCTTGGCTACTGAAGGACCGACCTTAGTACTACTGATAATAGAACCACCCTGACGAACATCTGGATTCTTGCGAACATCTGGATTCTTGAATGCATCAACATTTTCCTGAGAAACCAAACCAGCCTTCTTCAAAGAGTTGTAGAGAATAGTCTCTGCCTGATCGTCGACTGCAGGGTTGTTGCTCTCAATCATATAGTTGGTAGACACACGGATTGTCTTACCATCTGTTCCGATAGCAATGGCACTTGTATTAGCCTTAGTTCCATCGGCATTGACGAAAGCATCACCAAGTACTGTACGGATCTCCTCTGGCTCAACTGGGCTCTCGAACTGAACCACATAGTTGCGACCACCTGTGAAGTCGATACTCTTGCTCAATCCACGTACAAAGAAGCTGCCGATAAATACTACTGCAGCAATGATAGCTACGGTAAAGGTAATCTTGTACATAGACATGAACTTGTACTTCTTGCCCTGCATCAGGTTGTGAGAAACGGCAGTGTCAAACTTGCAGTGCATCCACTTGTCGTGGTTCAACTTGTAATCGTAAACCAGACGAGTCAAGAACACAGCAGTGAAGAAAGATACGATGATACCGATAATCCAGGTAGTGGCGAAACCACGGATAGGACCTGTACCTGTAACCAACAGGATAACACCTGTGATCAAAGAAGTCAAGTTAGAGTCGAAGATGGCAGAGAAAGCGTTACCATAACCTGCGGCAACAGCCTGCTTCATACCCTTACCAGAACGAAGCTCTTCCTTGATACGTTCATAAATAAGCACGTTGGCATCCACCGCAGTACCCAAAGAAAGCACCATACCGGCCAGACCTGGCAACGTCAAGGCTGCCTGGAACGACGTCAGAATACCAAGCGTGAAGAATACATTGACGAGCAATGCCAAGTTAGCCATCATACCAGGTACAATGTTGTACATAACAACCATGTAAACCATCAAGAGTACGAAAGCCACAACGAATGAGATGATACCCATCTGGATAGACTGAGCACCAAGAGTAGGACCAACTACCTCTTCCTGAACGATACGTGCAGGAGCTGGCATACGACCAGACTTCAATGTGTTGGCCAAGTCCTTGGTATCCTCGATAGTGAAGTTACCAGAGATCTGTGAGCTACCACCGTCAATCTCGCCATTAACACGAGGAGCAGAATAAACTACACCATCCAACACAATGGCAATAGCCTTGCCCACGTTGGCCTTGGTCATCTGAGCCCACTTGCGTGCACCCTCAGTATTCATCTTCATGCTGACAACAGGAGAACCCATCTGGTCGAACTCGTCCTTGGCGTCTGTGATTACATCACCCTCCAATGGAGCACGACCTGTAGTGGTAGTCACCTTCAAGGCATGAAGCTCATAGATATTCTTTACATTCAGATGATCTGCTGGCTTAGCACTCCAAAGCAGACGTAAGTCAGATGGCAAAACACGCTTAGCTACGGCAGAGTAGATAATCTTGTTGATAGCAGCAGTATCGCGGACACTGGCATAACCTACAGTACTCAAACCGCCAGCGAGTTGCAGACGAGCCAGCAATGGATGAGCCTTGATGGCAGCTGCATTCTGTGCATCCTCGCCTACCTTAGCAGCAGCATCGTCCTTCTTCTTGATAGAGAACTTGCCTTCTGCCTTCTTAGGCTCTGCCTTGGCTACGGCTTTCTTGGCTGCAGCAGAATCTGCTGCTACAGTATCAGTCTTCTCCTCACCATTATCGCCATTAGCGATACGAGTGTCGAGCTGCTGCAGATAAGGAGCGATCTCATCAGAATTGTATGTCTCCCAGAACTCGAGGTTGGCACTACCCTGAAGCATCTTACGCATACGCTCTGGCTGGCTGATACCAGGCATCTCTACCATGATACGGCCCTGCTGACCTTCCAGTTTCTGAATATTAGGCTGAACAACACCAAACTTATCGATACGAGTGCGTACAACATTGAAAGAGTTGTCGATAGCATCCTGTACAGAAGCGCGGATAGCCTTTTCTACCTCCGCATCGCTGCTCTGAGGAGAAACCTTACCCTGCAACTGCTGGGTAGCGAACACTTCTGCAAGTTTATGACCTGGTGCGCTCTTGTGATAAGCGTTAATAAAAAGTGACACAAAGTCACCACCGTTAGCTTCTTCCTGAGCTCTGGCTTCCTTCATGGCATTTGTAAAGCCTGCATCGGTCTTATGATCGGCAAGGTTTTCAAGTACATCAGGTACAGAAATCTCAAGGATTACATTCATACCGCCCTTAAGGTCAAGTCCGAGACCAATCTGAGTTTCCAAGCAGTTCTGATAAGAGTAGACACCAAGATACTTCACAGAATCTTTATAATTCTGCTGTGCAATGGGGTCTTTCAACTCTGCAGCCTTACTGTCATAATATCTCGTAGCAAACGAGAATGACAGATAGAAGATGCTTGCAAGCGTCAACAAGACGGCAACACAAATTACAATTCCTTTGTTTTGCATTTCTATTTTTATTGTTATTAATTATTAATTTACATATAATGACGTGCAAAAATAATCATTTTTTTTCTTTTTAAGAAATTATTTCTGCGATATTATTCTTTTTTTAGTGTTTAGACTGCATTTTTAGGTAACAAAGCATGGGATAATGGTCTGAAACTGCTATTTTACTATCCACTTTACAGCCATAAGGCTTCCAGTCTTTAGAGCACATGATATTGTCTATACGTACATAGAATCCACTCCTGTGATAACTTATCCCCAATCCATTCCCGCTCTCTATAAAACAATCAGTCAGGTCTTGTGCTATCGTACGATGCGCATACGAGATAGGACTGTCATTGAAGTCACCACAAAGTATGATGCTCTTTCCTTTATACCGACTCAGATAGTTTGCCACGGCGTCTGCCTCAGGAGCACGTTTCTTAGTGGCCCCCGCCAGTTTTACAATCAACAGTTTAGATGTCTGTTCGGCTGTATCGGTCTCCAATTTACCTTTCACTAAATTCTTGAACTTACGACGCTCTTCTAAAGACAAGCCTGTAGTCTCCAAATGATTATTGACCAACAACACTTCCTTACCCTTTACCGACAGACGGAAAGCCGCACTCAAGTTGCCTTTAGAGGCATAGGGAATCAGTTCCTTGCCCAGTATAGGGAACTTGCTCAGCACCATCAGGCCGTTACCGCCATTAGGGTGATTGATGGTTTCGATATAAGGATAAAGAGGACGCAACAGCGTGTCTATCTGTTCCCACTCGTAAGCGGTAGGGACAGCTTCCTGAAGACACACAATATCTGCATTCTGCCTGCGCACATACTTCACTATAGGATTGACACCGTCCTCATCCGTCACGCCTTCTGCAAGGCTCAACGTATTATAAGACAGTACTTTGACAGAACCAGCAGGCGGTTCGCTACAGATATTCAAGGGCATGTATTTCCTTATCGGCACATAACACAGCAAAAAGCCCAAAAACGGAATAAAAGCATATCGCGCCTTGACAATCAGCCAGAAGAACAAAAAGCAGAAATTGACGAAAAGGAAAAGGGGAAAGAACAATCCGGCAGTAGACAGCAATGCAAAATGCTCTGGCGACAAATGGTCAGAGTATCCTACAGCCATCATCAGAATGACAGAAGCGACATTGGCGCCTGCTATCATCCGTATGGTGAAAATCTTGATTCCGTCAAACATTTCCCTAACTTATTTCTGACTTAGCAAGTAATGTTGTTAGTACTTTATCATTGATAGCCTTATTTATTGCTCTGATCGAAAAGGATCTGCTTTTCTTCCTTAGTCAAACTATCATAACCATTCTTGCGTATCTTGTCAAGGATACGGTCTATCTCTTCTTGTGTAGCTTGCTTTTTCTTATTAAAATCCCAGTCTTGCTGACGCTCATCGTCTGTAAAGTTCTCATTTCGGGTATAAGTAAACTGTTGTTTACGATGTTTGCCCGCAAAGGTGTCACGCATCTTCGCAAAAGCATCCTTTGCCCTGCTGCCACCATAACCTCCATCTATCTGCTTGCGCCAATAACGAATCATGAAGAAGCCAAAGACCATACCTCCGAGGTGAGCAATATGAGCCACACCATCACCCGTGGTCGCTATGGCAGAAAACAGTTCGATGGCAGCATAACCTATCACGAAATACTTGGCCTTGATAGGCACTGGGATAGGGAAGATGAAGATGCGGTCTTCGGGGAATATCATACCAAAAGCCAACAGAATGGCATAGATGGCACCCGAGGCTCCTACTGTAGTCCAACTGTTCAATGCACCCGACAAATTTTGAGATACCGAGAATATATTGCCAATCGTGATGCCAGGCATAAAGTCAGACATCTTCACATAAAACTGCACAAACTGAGCTGCCTCTTGAAACAGACCAGCTCCCACGCCACAAGCAATGTAATAAAAAAGGAATTTCTTTGCTCCCCACACTCTTTCTACCACACAGCCAAACATCCAGAGGGCAAACATATTGAAGAGAATGTGTTCGAAACCTCCATGCATAAACATGTAAGTAAAGAGCTGATAAATTTGAAAGTCGGAAGCCAAAAAGAAATGGAGTCCGAAAATATCATTCAGAGCATAGCCACCACTGGCATCCTTGCCCATCAGGAAAGTAAACAGGAATGCTACGACATTCACTATCAACAAGTTCTTTGTAACTATCGGTATATTGCGCATCATTAAATTCTAATTAATTACTAAATATTTGCGGCAAAATTACTAAAAATATCCGTGAAAACGCCAAAAAAAAGACATAATACACTTAATTTTCAATAAATTCATCACTTTTCTGCATTTTTTGTTTGACTTTTAAAAGAATAATTCTATATTTGTAAGCAAAATCGATGAAAAAACATTAGTATTAATCATTTAATAAAGTAAAATTATGAACAAGACAGAATTGATTGACAAGATTGCAGCAGGTGCTGGCATCAGCAAGGCTGATTCTAAGAAGGCTCTCGACGCCACAGTTAACGCACTTAAGGAAGCCCTCATCGCTGGCGACAAGATACAGTTGGTAGGTTTCGGTACATTCAGTGTTAACGAGCGTCCTGCTCGCGAGGGTATCAACCCTGCAACAAAGGAGAAGATCCAGATTGCTGCCAAGAAGGTTGCTAAATTCAAGGCTGGCGCTGAGCTTGCAGATGCTTTGAACAAGTAATTGTAAAAATTCTTGCAGATAAATAAAGGGCAGTCATTTTTGACTGCCCTTATTTTATAGTCTATGTCCTACCTGTTTATTTTGGCTGCTTGCCGATATAAGCCAAGATACCACCATCCACATAGAGAATGTGTCCGTTTACTGCATTAGATGCCTCTGAAGCGAGGAACACCGCTGGACCCATCAACTCCTCTGGCTCCAACCAGCGGCCGGCAGGAGTCTTAGCACAAATAAAGCTGTCAAAAGGATGACGGCTGCCATCTGGCTGATGCTCACGAAGAGGTGCAGTCTGAGGAGTGGCTATATAACCAGGACCTAAGCCATTGCACTGAATGTTGTGCTCACCAAACTCTGAACAGATATTACGTGTCAGCATCTTCAAGCCACCCTTGGCTGCGGCATAGGCAGAAACTGTCTCACGACCCAACTCACTCATCATAGAGCAGATGTTAATAATCTTGCCATGTCCCTTCTTTATCATACCAGGAAGTACTGCCTTTGAAACGATGAAAGGCGCAGTCAGGTCGATATCTACCACCTGCTTGAAGTCCTCTACCGACATTTCCGTCATAGGAATACGCTTGATGATACCGGCATTATTCACCAAGATATCTATCACGCCGAGTTCCTTCTCGATATCGGCAACCATCTTCTTCACCTGCTCCTCGTCAGTAACATCACAGATGTATCCCTTGGCATCAATACCTTTTGCCTTGTAATCTGCCAAAGCCTGATCCATGTGATGCTGGCTACGACAGTTGAAAGCAATCTTTGCACCTGCCTTGGCATAAGCCTCAGCGATAGCGAAGCCGATTCCGTAAGCGGCTCCTGTTACAAGGGCTACCTTGCCCTCCAATGAAAATAATTTAGAAAAATCCATATCTCAATAGAATTATTGTTGTTATATCAAGTCTGTTATCTCAATTTTGTTTCTAAAGTCTGCTATTTCAATCAAGTCTGCTATTTCAGATCAGTTATCTCATAGAAATCCTGATCACCATAGTCAAGATTCTCGCCGCCCATTCCCCAAATGAATGTATAGTTGTGGGTAGCTGCCGCACTATGTATACTCCACTCTGGCGACAAGACTGCCTGATTGCCCTTCATCCAGATATGACGGGTTTCCTGTGGTTCTCCCATCAAGTGGCAAACTGCTTGCGACTCGGGAACTTCAAAATAGAAATAGGCTTCCATTCTTCTGCTGTGGGTATGTGCTGGCATGGTATTCCATACGGAGCCTGGTGCCAATTCTGTCATTCCCATCTGCAACTGGCAGGTAGGAAGCACCTGGTTTACCAACATTTTATTAATATTACGCTCATTGCTCATTTCGAGCGAACCCATGTGGGCACAAATGGCATCCTGCTTGGTCACCTTACGGCAAGGATAACTGGTATGAGCACAGGTACTGTTGAAATAGAATTTGGCAGGATGCTGAGGGTCCTTGCTCTCAAACAGCACATCTCTGTCGCCACTGCCTATATAAAGTGCCTCCTTAAAACCTAAGGCGAAAGACTCTTCACCCACTTTAACCACACCTTCTCCCTCGCCTACATTGAAAACACCAATCTCGCGGCGAGTGGTAAAATAAGTAGCTTTGAGAGGATCTATCGCTTCCAGTCGAAGAGTCTCGGCTTTAGGCATAACACCTCCCACTATCATTCTGTCGTACATGGAATAAACCATATTAACCTCATCGTTCACAAAAAGCGTGTCTATCAAGAACTCTTTTCGCAAGCGCTGGGTATCATAATTTTTAGCATCCACAGGGTGAGACGCATAACGAAGTGAATAATTAGTTTTCATGAAATTTTAAGTCTCTAAGATTAGTTTGATGGCAAATTTACAAATTATTTTTCTAATTCCACCAAAAACACACGAAAGATTCTTCCTTTTTGCTTATTTTATTATTAGAAATAATGATAAGTGTAAATTAGATGCCATTTTATACTACTAAAAAAGAGGAAAGAAAAGAAAACAATAAACACCTCATGAAAAAATGAGTCAGAAGACATAAAAAAAACAACCCTCCAAGCCATAACAGCCTGAAGGGTTGTTTTTGAAAAGTTGTCCCAGGCGGATTCGAACCACCACTGACAGAACCAAAAACTGTAGTGCTACCATTACACCATAGGACAATCAAACCGGATGCAAAGGTAGCGGATTTTTTCTCCACTACCAAATTATTTTAATACTTTTTGCATTTTTATTATTGAAATACACTGAAATATACTATTTCACTGTAATCAGATAATAATTCTTCTTGCCCTTTTGAACCAAGAGATATTTACCGTCGATAAGATCTTCAGCTGTTACCAACTGATCGAAAGCAGAGAGCTTCTCCTTATTGAGTGACACACCACCGCCCTTGACAAGTTTGCGCATTTCGCTCTTGCTTGGGAAAATCTGCATATCTTCCTGACAGAACAGGTCAACAGCACCACCACCCAGCAGACTCTTATCAAGGGTATAATGAGGCACATTGGCGAAGACATCATTCAAAGTAGCCTCGTCAAGTTGGGCAAGATTTTCCTTGGTAGCTTTACCGAAGAGAATGTTGCTGGCAGCAATAGCCATCTCCAAGTCCTCCTTGGAATGTACCATCACTGTTACCTCCTCTGCCAGACGCTTCTGAAGCACACGACGACCAGGGTCCTGCTTGTGCTCTTCTACAAGTGCATTAATGGTCTCCTGGTCCAAGTCGGTAAAGATCTTGATATACTTCTCAGCATCGTCATCGCTTACATTCAACCAGAACTGATAGAAAGCATAAGGAGTGGTACGGTTGCGATCCAGCCAGATATTGCCACTCTCAGTCTTACCAAACTTCTTGCCATCAGCCTTGGTGATCAACGGACAGGTAAGACAGAAGCATTCTGCATCATTGCCCAAAGTACGGTGAATAAGTTCGGTACCAGTGGTCATGTTGCCCCACTGGTCATTACCACCAAGCTGCAAGCGAACGCCATACTTCTGATACTGATAAAGGAAGTCGTAACCCTGAAGCAACTGATAGGTAAACTCGGTGAAAGACAATCCGTCACGAGCCTCACCATTCAAACGCTTCTGCACGCTATCCTTGGCCATCATATAGTTAACGGTGATATGCTTTCCCACCTCACGGGCAAAGTCGAGGAAGGTAAAATCCTTCATCCAGTCATAGTTGTTTACCAACTCTGCCTTGTTGGGCTGATCACCATCGAAGTCGAGGAATTTAGACACCTGCTTCTTGATTGCCTCCTGATTATGATAGAGAGTCTTTGAATCGAGAAGATTACGCTCCTGACTCTTGCCAGAAGGATCACCGATCATACCTGTAGCACCACCAACAAGGAGGTAAGGCTTATGACCACAACGCTGCAAATGACGCAACATCATGATACCACACAAGTGACCAATGTGCAGGGAGTCTGCTGTAGGATCGGTTCCAAGGTAGGCAGACACCATATGGGTGTTGAGATATTCCTCTGTACCTGGCATTATCTGTGCCAGCATACCACGCCATTTCAATTCTTCAACAAAATTTTTTGCCATAGAATGATTTCTATTTATTATATATTATAATATGTATATGGGACCTGACAACTGCCAGAAACTTACGGAACGGGATCATAGCCCGAACCACCCCATGGGTTGCATCTTAATATGCGCCTGACAGCAAGCAGCATGCCCTTGAAGGGTCCATGCTTGAGAATAGCCTGACGGGCATACTCTGAGCACGTAGGCGTAAACCGACAAGAAGGAGGTGTGAAGGGAGTGATGCACTTCTGATAGAACAGGATAGGCCCAACCAGCAACTTGGTCAAGACCATTTTAAAGCCCTGCCATACCCACTTCATCATTTGCTTCAGGCTACACACCATTTTCTTCCCTCCCAAAATATAGTGTCTACTTATCTTCCTTACTGCACGAAGGCAATCTGTCTTCCTCATGAAGCAGTTTGTCTGCCACACGTCGCAGAAGTATTTGTATCTTACTTTCCACTCTTGCCGTATCATGCAATTTGGCATCCTGCCATATCACCGCCAACAGCAATTTCTTGCCTGTTACTTTCTCCAAGGCTTCAGCAATCAAAGCCTTGTTCTTGCGATAAGCCTCACGAATCTGTCGTTTCACACGATTTCTCTTGACTGCACGCTTGAAATAACGCTTCGAAACACTTATCAACAACTCAGTACTGGCTGCCTTCTCGCTCTGGCAGTCATCAACAAGTAAGAACACACCTCTTATTGGCCAGGCTGAGAAAGAACTGGCTTTTCCGCTGAAGAGTTGGTCTATGAGCAACTTGCGACACAACCTCTCTTCCTTGCCAAAAGTATAGGTTCCTGTTGTTGATTCCATTTCCTATTTATTATGCTTCTGCAGATAATCCTTTAGCGCACCCGTCATGGATGGGAATTCCTTGGTTGGTGCACTGAGGTCTAAACGAAGTCCCTCCTCGTCTACCGTCTTGGCTGTTGCAGGGCCAAAAGCACCTACTGCGACCTTGCCTTGTTCGAAGTTAGGGAAGTTCTTCTTGAGAGCCTTCACTCCTGTTGGGCTAAAGAATACCATCATATCGTAATCAAATCCCTCGATTTCTTCTTCGGTGAAGTCATTGCTCACGGTACGATACATCACGCACTCGGTATGGTTGAGTTTCTTCTCATCAAGCAGATTCTTGATATCATCATTATGCACACAGCTCAATGGTACGAGATACTTCTCTGTTTTATGACGAGCCATCTGTGGTATCAATCCATCAATCTTTCCCGTTGTTCCGAAGAACACCTTGCGCTTGCGATATTGCACATATTTCTGGATATAAAGGGCGATAGTCTCAATCACACAGAAATATTTCATATCTTCTGGAATGGTGATTCGCATCTCTTTTGCCAGATTGAAATAGTTATCAACCGCATGGCGTGATGTGAAAACTACTGCAGTATAGTCGAGCAAGTTTATCTTCTGCTGACGAAACTCCTTTGCAGAAAGTCCCTCAACCTTGAAGAATGGACGGAACACACATTCTACACCATACTCCTTCTCTATATCATAATAAGGCGATTTCTCACTTGCAGGTTTGGGTTGAGAAACTAAGATCTTTTTAATCATTTTGTCTTAAAAGTTTATTTTCAAATAATGACTCATCAATACCAGTCCTCCACACAATGCAGAGAAAGGCACCGCTTCGAGGGCACAAAAGTACAAAAATATTTGCAAAAACGAGCCGTTTCCTCTAAAAAAGATGATATAACTCTTATAAAATGAGAGGATTTTAACTAATCCTACCACTATCAGAGCATAAATGATAGCTGCATCCAGCGACAAATTAAAGTATGTCAACAGCATAACTACAGGAAACAAAAGCACTCCTTCACATGAGAAGAGAAAGAGATAAGCTTTCATCCATTGTACGTTTTTTTTTCTATCAAAGAACACCCATCCCACAACAGAATAGAGCAATGCCTTGAACAGAAAATAAGAAGCCACAACTCCAGCATAGATTGCTATCACTTGATACTGCTCGATGGTAAATGTGTCGCTGATTGATGCTCGAGAATAAAGAAAGAATCCAATGGCTCCCAACAAACAGGTTTGCAGCACCAAGAAGAGTTGGAACCTCAATTCAGTAGAGGTCTCCGATATCTCGGTAGTACCAAAGCGAGGCGTATAAAAGAACTTTCGTAACTGCCGGAGGATAAACTCACGTGACTGAGCAAAAGCAACACATGCCAATACAAAGCATAGCAACAACAGCGATGTGACAAAGTTGTCGCCCGAAACCGAATATGGAACCGGGTCGCCCGAAACACCCATTCGACCGCCACGCAACTCGGGATGAAACAAAGAGTCCTTCGAAAAGAAAGACTCTCTATAATATTGCGGCAAGGAGACATCCCGAAAGCTCTTTCCTGCAGGATGACCCGGCAAATGAAGGGTGTCAGGCATCGTGCTCCATCTGATTTCACTGGGCTTGATATGAGCCCGAATCATGGAGTCCTGCTGAGCCGGTGTCGCATTGCGTGGCAACCAGCTCAGCACTTTCCGTGGCGTAAGTTCGCCTGTATGCACAACGGGGTTCTGAAGACTTTCTTCTTCAGCAGCCTCTACCTGTACAGAATCTGCCTGTAACACCATTGCTTAGAGTCCGAAAACTTTCTTGATTTCTTCTACCTTGTCCAACTTTTCCCAAGTAAACAACTCTACCGTCATCTTCTTGATTTCATGATAACGGCTGGTGAATATCTTTTCCACCACCTCGTTCTTGCGCCCCATGTGTCCATAGGCAGCAGTCTCAAGGAACATAGGCTGACGCAATTTTAATTTACGCTCAATAGCCTTAGGGCGAAGGTCGAACATCTCCTTTATCTTTTTCGCAATCTCACCATCAGTCATATTGACATGGCTACGACCATAAGTATTGACATAAATGCTTACAGGCTCTGCCACGCCGATAGCGTAGCTTACCTGTACGAGCATCTCGTCTGCCACACCAGCAGCCACCATGTTCTTGGCTATATAACGAGTGGCATAAGCAGCCGAACGGTCTACCTTGCTGCTGTCCTTACCCGAGAAGGCTCCTCCACCATGAGCACCTTTGCCTCCATAGGTATCAACGATAATTTTACGACCGGTAAGACCAGTATCACCATGAGGACCACCTATCACGAACTTGCCTGTAGGATTGACATAATACTTGATGTCATCATTAAACAAGGCCAGCACCTTTTCACTCAACTGCTTCTTGACACGAGGAATCAGGATATTGATCACGTCCTCTCGGATTTTTGCCAGCATAGCCTCATCATCATCGTTACCATTAGCATCTTTAATAAAGTCATCATGCTGAGTTGAGACCACGATGGTATCTATGCGCTGAGGGATATTATCGTCAGAATATTCTATAGTAACCTGACTCTTAGAATCGGGACGAAGATATGTCATTTCCTTGCCTTCCTTACGGATATTGGCAAGCTCGCGCATGATAATCTGAGCCAAGTCGAGTGACACGGGCATGTAATTATCAGTCTCGTTGGTAGCATAGCCGAACATCATACCCTGGTCACCGGCTCCCTGCTCCTCAACCTCCTCACGGCTTACGCCTCGATTGATGTCATCACTCTGTTCATGAATGGCAGTAAGCACGCCACAAGAGTCTCCGTCAAACTGATATTCCGATTTAGTATAGCCTATCTTTTTGATGGTCTTGCGGGCGATGGCCTGCAAATCCACATATTCCGACGAGCGAACCTCACCCATAATAATTACCTGACCAGTAGTACAGAAAGACTCAATAGCGCAATGAGCATTCTCGTCATAAGCCAAAAACTGATCAAGCAAAGCGTCTGATATCTGGTCAGCCACTTTATCTGGATGTCCTTCAGAAACTGATTCTGATGAAAACAAATATGCCATATTTTTTCTTGTTAAAATCTTGGTTATTATATATATAATATTTATCGGGCTGCAAAGTTACGCATTATTTTCCACATACCGATGTGTTTGCTCAAAAAAGTTGTGTTTTTTGATTCTTATCATACATGATGTTGCGAGGATGATGCTCCAAGATGGCTTTTCTGAGGTCGGAATCCTCCAGATGAGTATAAACTTCTGTCGTTCCTATATCCTCATGGCCAAGCATGGCTTGTATGACTCGCAGGTCGGCACCTCCCTTGAGCAATGCTGTGGCAAAGCTATGCCGCAAAGTATGGGGCGAGATGGTCTTGGTGATGCCAGCCATGATTGCATACTGCTTGATCATAATCAGAATCATGGTACGAGTAAGATGAGCGCCCCTGCGATTGAGGAAAACATAGTCTTCCTCACCCGGTTTGATATTCATCTTATTACGGTCGCCATACCAGGCATGCAATTCATCCAATGCCTTCTGCGAGATAGGAACCAACCGTTCTTTGTTTCCCTTTCCCAATATACGAACGAATTTCTCCTCCTCAAAAAGATTGCTCAACTTAAGATTGACAAGCTCGCTCACACGCAAGCCACACGAGAAGAGTACCTCAATAATGGCTTTGTTGCGTTGCCCCTCCCATTTACTTAGGTCGATAGCATTTTCCAGTTGGTCTACTTCCTCAGTTGTCAGATACTCAGGCAAGTGCAGACCCACCTGTGGATTTTCCAACAACTCGGTAGGATCATCCTTAAGATAACCATCAAGAACCAAGAAACGATAGAACGAGCGTATGCCACTCAGGATACGGGCCTGTGTACGGGCTCCCACCCCAACATCATGGATAGATGCCGAGAAATGCTGTAAGTCTGGCAATTGGACATCAAGCACTGACATATTGTTCTGAGCCACATAACTGAGCAAGTAATCCAAATCGTGCCTGTATGCCTCCAACGTATTGACAGAGAAATTGCGCTCCAACTTAAGATATCTCATATAGTTCTTTACAATTTCCGTACTCGTTTTCTTGCTTGTTTCCATTTTTATTATTACCTTTGCATATACAACTGCGAACATGAACGCCTATAGCCCTCAGACAACAGGCTCGCTCTTTGCTCGCAAAAGTACAAAAAAATTCTGATATTTAAAACAAAAACATCGTTTAGATATGAAGATACAGATTATCAATGGCCCCAACCTCAATCTGCTTGGTGTTCGCGAGCCAGGTATTTACGGCAACAATTCTTTCGAAAGTTACCTTCCACAACTGAAAGCTAAATATCCCGATATCGAGATAGAGTATTATCAGAGCAATATCGAGGGCGAGCTCATCAATAAGTTGCAGGAAGTAGGATTCAGTTACGACGGAGTTGTTCTCAATGCCGGTGCCTACACGCATACCAGCATAGCCCTGCAAGACTGTATACGGAGCATGAAATGCCCCGTAGTGGAAGTTCATATCTCCAACGTTCACAAGCGTGAGGAATTCCGACATCACTCTTATCTGTCGGCAGCTTGCCTGGGTGTTATCTGCGGCTTCGGATTAGCTTCATACGACCTTGCCATTGCCGGCATTTTAGCACAAAAATAGCATGACAGAGACAGAGGTTATTGACAAGTATATCTGCCAGCATATTGAGCCAGAAGGCGATTATCTGTATCGACTGTACCGCGCCACCAATATTCACACCATCCATGGGCGTATGGCAAGCGGACACATACAAGGCAGACTGTTAAAGATGCTTGTTGAGATGATTCGTCCCAACAACATTCTTGAGGTAGGTACCTTCAGTGGATACAGTGCCATCTGTCTGGCAGAAGGTCTGAAAGAAGGAGGCAAACTGTACACCTTCGAGATCAACGACGAAATGGAAGACTTTACCCGACCATGGATAGAAGGCTCATCGGTTGCCGACAAGATTGACTTTCGTATAGGAGATGCAAACATAGAAGCACCCAAACTGGGCATTACGTTCGACATGGCGTTTGTTGATGGCGACAAACGCACCTATCTCGAAACTTACGAAATGGTATTGGGCCTCATGAATCCAGGAGGCTATATCCTTGCTGACAACACCTTATGGGATGGACATGTGACAGATTCCTGTTACGACCACGACCACCAGACTCAAGGCATACGCAAGTTCAACGATTTCATCGCCAAAGATCCTCGTGTAGAAGTTGTCATTCTTCCTTTAAGAGATGGTCTTACCCTTATCAGAAAGAAATAGCTCACACTCTCAAAAGAAAGACTCACTCATTAATTTATCAACCGCTTGCTAAGATACCTTACGGGATACCAGACTGAAAGCCATCCCACGGCAATGACCGTCACCAAGATAAGCAACACATCCAAATAATGTACACTGACAGGATAGGCATTCACGATAAACGACCCCTCAGAGTCGCCCAAACGCACCAATCCATATTGTTGCTGAAGGAAACAAAGCAAAAGTCCCAAACCGATACCAAAGAGTGCTCCAACAGCAGAAATCATTCGTCCTTCAAAAAGGAAGATACGAGCTATTTGCTTATCTGTGGCACCCAAGTTTCTTAATGTCAGAACATCATCCTTCTTGTCGATGATGAGCATAGACAACGAGCCTATAATATTGAAGCAAGCCACCACCAGGATAAAAGTAAGGAAGATGTAGGCTATCATCTTCTCTATAGACATGATGCGAAATGTGTCTTCCTGCTGTTCATAGCGGTCGAGCACCTTATACTTTCCTCCTGCTATCTTGAGCATTTTCGACTTTACAGCCTCAAGATCACTACCTGGCTTCAAGCGAATCTCCAATGAGGACAACATACCTTGCTGTCCAAACAGATTACGGGCAAAGGCAATAGAGGTGATGATATAATTCTTGTCATACTTCGACTGCTTAACAGAGAACAGCACACCTGGGCTATTGATCGAGTCGACCACAAAGCCTGCATCAGGATTGGACATATCAAACTGTCCTTCCTTCTGTGGAGCATAAATACGCAGAAATCCATTCCATTGCGCTCCCACACCGAGAGTCTGGGCCAACCTTATGCCCAAGACTCCAAACTCCAAATTGGCAGCATGCAAGGAAAACGTACCGTCTCCATAAAGGATATCTGTAATATGCGTCAACTCCGAGAAGTTGTCATCCACACCCTTCACCATAACCATGGCTTGCTTATCCTGATAGATGGCCAAAGCCTGATCTTCCACCGACTCTGTAGCGACATCTACCTGTGGCAATGCTTTTATCTCGGTCAATATGGGATCATCGGCAGGAACCGTCTTTCCCTCTACAGGAACAACTTTCAGTTGCGGGTCAAAGTTGGTGAAAAGCGAAGCCACCAAATCGTGGAATCCATTAAATACGCTCAGCACTATGACCAATGCCATAGTAGCCACAGCTACACCTATGGCACTGATAGCACTAATGATATTAATGGCATGCGTACTCTTCTTGGCAAAAATATACCTTCTCGCAATGAAAAAAGGAAAATTCATAGATTCTGCTTTGCTTGTTTGACCTAAAAGTTTACAGGGAGTCAAGTACGCCAGTCTTGACTCCCTTATTCTCACATCCTACTTTTTCAATAATTCATCAATGCGCTCCAGATAATCCAAGCTGTCATCAAGGAAGAATCGCAACTCTGGAATAATGCGCAACTGATTTCTCACATTCTTGCCCAAATCGTAACGAATCGTCTTCTCGTTGGCAGTAATGTTCTGCAATATCTCCTCTCCCTTCTCTGATGGAAACACACTGAGATAGGCTGTACAGATGCTGAGGTCTGGGCTTATTTTCACCTTGGTCACACTCACCATCACACCATGCATCATGCGTGTTTGAGACTGGAAGATAAGACTGAGCTCTTTCTGCAACAGTCTTGATATACGGTTTTGTCTTGTTTCTTGCATATTTTTCTCAATTTTAAAGTATAATCATTCAATTCTTTGAACAACTAAACATAAATACACTGGTTATAAAACTATTACTCTAAGTCCACATGAGTCACATTGACGCGCTCATGCAGAAAAATCTGTGCAGACTCTTTGAACTTTTCCTCACTCTCAGTGGTAAGATACTGACAAGTGCCGTTTTGCGTGATATTACGCTCCAGTTCAGGATGCCTGTTCAGATATTCGTGAAGGCTATTAGCCACATATTGCCCTTGTGGTACGATACGCACACCATCAGGCACATTCTTCACTATGCTGTTCATCAGCAAAGGATAATGCGTACAACCCAGAATGACGGTGTCTATATCCGAATCCTTCCTCATCAGCTGATCGATACGTTTTTTTACAAAATAGTCGGCTCCCGGGCTGTCAGCCTCATTGGCTTCCACAATAGCTGCCCATAAAGGGCAAGCCACACCACTTACCTGAATATCTGGCCACAGTTTTCCTATCTCCATCTTGTAGCTCTCGCTCTTGATGGTTCCTTCCGTAGCAAGAATACCCACATGTCTGCTTTTTGTAAGGTTGCCTATCACTTCAGCAGTAGGACGAATAATACCCAATACCCTACGATTGGGGTCAAGCTCCGGAATATCCCTTTGCTGGATGGAGCGCAAAGCCTTTGCCGAAGCTGTATTACAACCCAATATCACCAGATGGCAACCCATGGAGAACAACTTAATAACAGCTTGACGGGTAAACTTATACACAACCTCGAACGAACGAGAGCCATAAGGAGCCCTGGCATTATCACCTAAATACATATAGTCGTATTGCGGCAAAACCTGGCGAAGTCCATGCAAAATAGTCAGACCGCCATAACCAGAATCAAAGATTCCAATAGGACCTGGATTAGAAGGCAACATCATTTCAAATTCTCCTTGATTAATAGGGTTACATCCTCACCACATAGGGCATTCACATAAGGAAAAGCTCCCTTGTCTGTGTCCAGAATAAAAGCAAGTCCTTTCACCTTTCCCACCTTTTGCACAGCAGCATCTATCTGCGCCTTTAATGGAGCATAAGCATCAGCATCAGCCTGTTGCAAGAGGCGCACAGCCTCCGCCTTGAAGGTGACATTCTTAGCCATCAGTTCACGAAGCTCGGCCTGTCTCTTTTCCAAGATAGAAGGCGCAAAACTTCTCTGTCCGTCGAGGAACTCCTCGTACTTGGCATTAAACTCATCCTCAGCACGCTTGGTTTCAGCATCATACTTCGCTCTGAGGTCGTCCATATTATGCTTGGCTATCGCATAACCAGGCATGGTATGAAGCACCTCTTCATAGCTGAAATACCCAAAACGCAAAGACTGTTCTACAGGAGCCGACACTTGTGGATGAGCAGACTGCTGAGCCGAAGCCGCAACGGGCATAAGCATAAAGACCAAAGGCAAGAGTATCTGTTTCATGAGTTACACCTTTTAGATAATGAAAATAAATAATGACACCTTATTATATATATATAAGAGAAACAAGGGCAAGCATGTATGCCTGCCCTTTTTATTCTATTGTCCAACCAGTAATCGGTTACTTGATCTTAGACTGAACTTCCTTGGTTACATCTAAGACGTTAGAGCCTGTGTAAATAGCAGCACCCTCCTCGAAGATATAAGTATAGTTGCCAGCCTTGCCTACAGCGTCAATGGCAGCACGCACCTTGGCTACGATAGGCTGCATCAGCTCGTTGCTCTTCTTCTGCAACTCCTGCTGACCATCCTGATAAGCCTGCTGGATCTTCTGCTGAAGTCCCTGCAACTCAGTCTCCTTCTGCTGCTTGGCAGTAGCATTCATCGTGCTTGCACCCTTCTGGTACTCGTCAGCCTTGCGCTGGAACTCTTCCTGCATAGCCTTCAACTCATTGTCCTTCTGCTTCTGCAGAGCCTCGAGCTCACCATTTGCCTTAGCAACATCAGGCAGAGCCTGCATGATAGTCTGGGTGTTGACCTTACCAAACTTCTGCGCCATCATTGTCATAGGAGCAAGAAGCATCAACATTAAAACTAATTTTTTCATTGTTCTATTTGTTTTTAATTATTAATTCACTACTGTTTATTAGTTCTTTCGGTTGCAATATAATAACCGCTTGCAAAGATAGCACAATTTTCCGATTATGCGAAAAGAAAAGCTATTATTTTAAGCCTTATTAGGCTTAGTTGGCAGAATAGCCCAATTTCTTCAGCACTTCATTGCTGATGTCGATCTTTGGCGAGCCGAAGATAATGCCACTGTTGCTGGCACGGTCGAGAACCAACGAATAGCCACGCAGGTCGGAAACCTCCTTTACGGCATTGTAGATTTCCTCCTGTATAGGTCCCATCAGCGCCTCACGCTTCTTGAAGAGCTCACCCTCAGGACCGAAATATTTTTTCTTCAGTTCGCTGGCTTCTTTCTCCTTGTTCATGATAGCCTCCTGCTTGGCTTTCTTCTGCTCTTGCGAGAGGAAGACGACTTCGTTCTGATAGTTCTTGTACATGGTGCTTGCCTCTATGTTGAGAGCTTCCACTTCTGCCTGCCACTTTTTGCTCACCTGGTTGAGCTGTTCGTTGGCACGCTCATAGGCAGGCACATTTTTCAGGATGTACTCCATGTCTATCAAGGCATATTTCTGTGCGTTCGCTGTGATGGCCATTACTGCCATCATCAGCATCATTATTATCTTCTTCATTTCAAATCCTCCACAAATGAATTCTTCACTTTTTGTTCTTCACTCTTCACTTTAAATTAGAACTCCTGTCCCAAGATGAAGTGGAACTGACTTCCACCCTTCTTATACTGGCTTCCGTTCCATACCTTGTCGAAACCATAAGCCCAGTCGATACCCATCAAGCCCACCATAGGCAGGAAGATACGTACACCCACACCGGCACTGCGCTTCATGCTGAACGGATTGAAGTTCTTGGTTTCATACCAAGCATTACCAGCCTCAACGAAGGTCAAACCATAAATAGTGGTGTTACCCAAGAGGAATGGATAGCGGAGCTCCAATGAGAAGCGGTCGTATGCATAAGCATAATAGCCAGTACTGCGGTTGTAAGATACCGAACCATTCTCGTAACCACGAAGACCGATGGTCTCCTCACCATAGTATGATGAATATCCGCTCATGCCGTCACCACCCACATAGTAGGTCTCGAACGGACTCTTCTTATACTTGTTGTAAGCTCCCAACAAGCCAAGCTCCACACGTGTCATCAGCACGAAGCACTTCTGGCCATTGGTCAGGGCTGTATAGGTCTTGGCCTTGAACTTCCACTTGTGGTATTCTACCCAGCGATATTTCTCCTGCTGCTCGGCAGCATAGGTAGGTGACTTGGAATCGTTGGCAAGATTCTTATAGTCCTTGCCATCAAACATACTCCATGGTGGAGTAAGGTTGACACTTGCCTCAAACTCAGAGCCTCTTCGTGGGAAGAGCTGGTTGTCGGTAGATGTACGGTTGAGCGAAATGGTAAAGTTCAGGTTGTTCGCATTACCATTGGTCATCAACATATAGTTCCAGTTCTTCATCATGTAGCGCTGATAAGCCACCTGTACCGAGAGGGTGAAGTAATCATCAGGCCAACGCAGGCGCTTGCCCCATCCGAGGCTCAAGCCCAGCATCTGAATGTACTTGTCTGGATCGTAATAGTTTTCGTAATTGTTATAATAGCTATTACCATAACCGTACATATAACTGTAGTAGTTGTTCATGTAGGCACTGTTGTAGTAGTTGCTCGACACGTCGGTAGACTTACTATAGTAGGCACCCACACTGAACTGGATTGGACGCTTTCCGCCAAACCAGTTGGTAGAATAGCTGATGTTGTACGACTGATAATAGGTACCGTTGGTCTGCGCACCGATGCTCAGCACCTCGCCGTCACCAATAGGCATAATGCCGCGATGCTCTTTGTTCTTATTGAAGAGGTTGCGCATAGAGAAGTTGTTCAACTTCAATCCCACACGACCGATAACACCCGTCTGACCCCATCCGAGCGAGAACTCTATCTGGTCGTTGCTCTTCTGTGTAAGGTCGTAGTTGATGTCTACGGTACCATCCTCGTAGTTAGGCTTGATATCTGGATTCATCTTCTCAGGATCGAAGTGTCCCATAGAAGCCAACTCACGCACAGAACGCATGACAGCATCCTTAGAGAAGAGGTCGCCTGGCTTGGTACGAAGCTCTCTACGAACCACATTTTCGTACAGACGGGTATTACCGTTGATACGAATATGACTCAGATAAGCCTGTGGGCCTTCAGTAACTCGCATTTCCAGGTCGATAGAGTCGCCATCGATATTCACCTCTGCAGGATTGATGTTCGAGAACACATAACCATTGTTGTAATAAAGGTTGCCAACAGCATCTTCATCCTCATTGAGTCGCTTGTGCAACAACTTCTGATTATACACATCGCCCTTCTTCATACCGAGCAATGCCGACAGATAGTCGGTAGAGTATACGGTGTTGCCCACCCATGTCACGTTGCGGAGGAAATACTGCTTACCCTCATCCACCTTCAGATAGATGTCCACATGCTTTCCATCGTAATTGCTGACACTGTCTTCCAGAATCTGGGCATCACGATAGCCATGCTCATAATACTTGTCGATAAGTTTCTGCTTGTCTTCCTTCCAGCGTTCGGGAGTAAACTTCTTGGCTTTGAGGAAGCTGCTCAGCTTGCCAGCCTCATGAGTCTTGGCAAAGGCACCTTTCGAGAAGAGTCCACCCTTTATCTTACGGTCGCTCAGTTTCTCGTTACCCTCGATGGTAATCTTGTGAACCTTTGTTTTCTCCTTCTTATCCACCACTACGTCGAGGATGACATGATTCTTTTCTGTCACATCCTCGCGCTGGTTGATCTCGATATCGGCATTCTTAAAGCCTTTATCGTCGAAATATTTCTTGGCCAGAATCTTAGCACGGTCTATCATGTTAGGAGTCAGCTGAGTACCTTTCACCATACCCAACTTCTGCTCCATATCCTCACGCTCGCTCTTCTTCAGACCGATATAGTTGATATTGGAGATACGTGGACGTACCGACAGATAGATGTGCAGATAGAGTTTATCACCCACAATAGAGTCGGCAGCCACAGCCACCTTAGAGAACAAGCCATGCTTCCAATAGCGTTTTACCGCATTGGTAATATCATCACCAGGCACTTCTACCTGCTCGCCTACCGACAGGCCAGAGATACCGGTGAGTACATAGTCTTCATATCCCTCGACACCCGACACATTGATGCCTCCTATGGTCAGTGTACGAGGAGTACCGGCATACGAGATGTCTGGGTTTACTATCTTGTCCTGTGCCTGCACCTGCATTCCTATAGCCAGGCCATACAAGAGGATGAAAATCTTTCTTATCTTATCCATTGATGTCTTATATGTATCAAATACGTTGCTTTATCTTATTTTATTCTGGTCGAAGACAGCCTATACTGATTCAGCTTACTCCTACTTTTCTTCTTCCTCCACCTGCGCCTCTGTCTTGCCGAAGCGACGCTGCCTGCTCTGATAGCTTGCTATGGCCTTTCGAAGGTCTTCCTCTCTGAAGTCAGGCCAATAAGTGTCGCAGAAATACAGTTCCGAATAGGCTATCTGCCACAACAGATAGTTGCTGATGCGCAGTTCGCCTCCTGTACGTATGAGGAGTTCTGGGTCGGGCATGAAATAAGTGTCCAGATGACGGCTGAAGTTTTCCTCTGTGAGCTGCTTCTCCAGCTCATAATAACTGCCAGTAGGGCAAGAGCCGTTGGTCAAAGCCTCGAAAACAGTTTCCTTCATAGCATTGACAATTTCCCATCTCGACGAGTAGCTCAAGGCCACCACCATGGTCATGGCGTCATTCTGTGCCGTATGCTCCATGGTCTGCCACAACTTGTCCTGCACCTGTTGTGGCAGGCGCTTTATGTCGCCAATGACACGGAACCTCACATTATTCTTCATAAAGATCTCGTCCTCAAGCGAAGTAAGGACAAGTCCCATGAGTGCTGCCACCTCGTCAGCCGGACGGTTCCAGTTCTCGGTAGAGAAAGTATAGAGTGTGAGATACTTTACTCCGAGGCGTGTACATTCCGACGTGATGCGGCGCACTGTCTCCACTCCAGCCTGATGGCCAAAGCTGCGCTCCTTTCCGCGTTCTGTAGCCCAGCGTCCATTGCCATCCATGATGATAGCGATATGCTGGGGTATTCTGTTCATATCCAAGTCGTTAGCCATTAATCTTCTTTATTGCAAGTTCTACATTTAGCACTAAAGCTGTAAGTAAGCGTCAACTGAAGTGCCGAATAGCAGTCGGTATTCTTGAAGAGTCCACTGCTCTTGATGCCATAAGGATCCTTCACTCCGTCGAGTTCATCGCTCAACGAGAAGTGTATCGCCCAGTCGAGCCCAACATTCACTCTTTCCGACATCTTATATTTTATGCCCAGTCCGATGGGCACATTGCCTGTAAATACATTTTTATCGCCACCTTTCACATACGTAGCTCCCAGACCTCCAAAGATGAAGGGAGTGAGACGCTTGGCTCCGCGATAGTCGCGCCCTGTACCATAAGGCCAGAAGTTGTATTCAAATACCAAGTTTACGTCTACCAGCGTATTGCTGAAACTATAGGAGGCATCCTCAAAATCTGGATAATAAGTTTCCACCTTGTCAGATGAACCTTTCAGTTTACCGAAGCTCACTCCCATTTTCAGAGCCTTATAAGCATCTATATTATAGCGCCCCACGACTGTTCCCAAGGGTTGCATCTGGGCAAATATATTGCCATTGAAATCGCCCTCGTAAGTCACAAGTCCTACTCCAGCGCCCACCTCCATACGATACTGCGGGTCATCCTGCGCACTCATCCGAGCAGCAGTAGCCATCATTATCAGTATCATGAAGAGTATCTTGCGCATGCTTTTTACACCTTATTATATATAGGGGTATTTTAGTTTTTTCTCAACCATCCGTCACGGTTGTAGCGTCCCTTCCATACATTGCCACCATTTACCAACCAGTAGATATAGGTGTCGTATGATGTTCCGTCGGGAGCCACAGCAGCTTCTTTCACCTTGACAAAAGCAAAAGGCTTGGTCTTGTCGAAAGCAGGTGTCTGTTTTGGCATGACGACCATGGTGTCAACCTGCCATGAGATTCCGCCATCGATACTTTCGTACCAATTAGCATCACTTCCGAGTGCCGCATAACCCTCATCTTCCTTTGCTACAACAAGCTGATTGAGCTTTGGCATCTTGTAGGGCTGGTTGTTGTCGTACTCTACGAAGTTCCACTTGCTGCCGGCGAAATTATTGCCTGAGAAATCGATGGTACGGTTCCATACCATGGCGATAGTATCAGTCTTCTCTGTTGTGTTGCGGTTTCCGATAAGGAGTACATTCTCTGCATCTTTGGTAGAGCGAACAGCCGAATATGACATATTGATATTTGAAACTGGCAAGTACTTGGCGTCAGCATCAAGTTGCTCTGCTGTCCATGAAGCACCCTTGTCAGTAGATACAGAAATGCCGGTTACGCCTTCGTCATTTCCTGAGTATGCATAAAGATTTCTGCTGCCTGCACCTATCAACTGCTTGAGTGACGCAAAAGTACCAACGAGAGTCCAATTCTCCGCATCCATAGACTTCAACAGCTGATGCGTTTCTGGATTAAGAACATAGATACTATTGTCGAACACCACCACATTCTCGGCAGCCTGATTACCCAAGTTAGCCTCAGTGCTGACATCTTTCCACTGCTTGCCATTCTCGCTCTTAAACATCTCAAGAGCACCTGCAGCATTCTTACCGAAGAGCACAACCTTTCCACCTGCACTGACAGCCTTCATGCTATTAAGTGCAGCCAACTTAGCATTGGCCTGTGTCAAAGACTGCCAGATAAAGGTATCAGGGCGCTGCGTGTGCACGTTTACCTTCACTTTGTAGTCGGCATAAGCTGAAGCATCCTGTGCATAGACACGGATAGCCTTCTCCTTGGTCTTGGTAAAGTCAATAGAGTCGGTGCTGTTGTACCACACGAGAGAATCGGTGGTCTCGCCCTCTTTCACAGACTCCTGCTTTACATAATTTATCTGAATATAACTGCTGTTCTTGGCAGAAATAGTAGCAAGAACGGCAGCTATACGAGTATTCACTGGGAGAGAATCGAGATTATAAATCTCATGATTGGCCTGGTCGATGGAAAAAACGAAGGTAGAGCCGTCTACGACACCTCTCAGGAGAGAATCACTAACGCCATCCTTCTTCTTTCCAAACTTGTCCATCTTGCCCAACGAGAAGTCGGTGATGGCTGTATCATGATAATATACTATATTAGTATTGTTGTCAGTGCTGTCGAGACAAGACGACAACGACAAACCTGCTGTCACCAGCAAGATGAAAGCTAAAAACTTCCTTTTCATTACACTCTAAATATTTTTAGCTGCAAATTTACGGAGAATTCTTCAAAAAAAGCCCCTTTTGTTCGCTTTATTATGCAAAATATGGAAATTAACGGCAATTTTTAAGTTTGTTTAGTGATTTAAAGGAACTATTCTGGCAGTTAAGCCACCAGTTTCCAGTTTTTTTCTTTCAATGGTTTAGCCTTTCAGCCTTTATGCTGAAACAAAAGAAATCCCATTTCTCTTGCGAGAAACGGGATTCCATTATAATGAGTTTTATCGATTTTTCGATAGGAACATGCTCCCCCGTCATGGGAAAGCGTGCTTGAATTAGAGCTGTGGACCAGCAGCAACAAGAGCCTTACCAGCCTCGTTAGTCTCGTACTTCTTGAAGTTCTTGATGAAACGAGCAGCCAAATCCTTAGCCTTCTCCTCCCACTGAGAAGCCTCAGCGTATGTATCACGTGGATCGAGGATCTTAGGATCTACGCCTTCCAACTGTGTAGGAACTACGAAGTTGAAGAATGGGATAGTCTTTGTAGGAGCTGCGTCGATTGAGTGGTTGAGGATAGCGTCGATGATACCACGTGTATCACGGATAGAGATACGCTTGCCTGTACCGTTCCAACCTGTGTTAACCAAGTATGCCT
>OKUU01000051.1_pt1 | contig 46673 bp, 38 predicted proteins | sample 1606561 | NCBI WGS metagenome assembly OKUU01 (sample SAMEA3882506, study PRJEB24775) | human gut metagenome | biome: human-associated habitat; feature: intestine environment; material: feces | place: Netherlands | collected 2009/2010
AGGCAAACGCCCAACTTCTTGATTTTCAATCAAAGTCCAATTTAGAGCGAGTTATGCCTTATAACCCAAAGAAAAAGGTCGCTTAATACTGGTGAAATCTTTCTCTTATACTATATAAAAGTTCTGTTTAGCCTATAAAAGTTCTATTCAAAGGCTTTGAATGTCCGTTCAGAGTCTTTGAATGTCCGTTCAGAGCCTTTGAATGTCCGTTCAAAGCCTTTGAACGGAGATTTCAATGTGATTTAATGATTTTTGTTGTATGATTTAACGATTTTAGTTGACCACTCTAAGTATTATTGACAATACGAGTACACTCAGTTATGCCTTATTTATAATTCACGTTGACTTACTTATTTTTTAGTCATCTTACAGTTGACTACTTATGTCTATAGTCGCAAATAATACCTCAATGCTCCCAACGAACGGGTGGTCTCGGGATGTGAGAGGATGATAAACTCTCGAAGCAGGCGCTCGGGATGAAAACTGGTCTGCTCGAAGTAAGGCTGCGAACTGGTGCTTGCCTGAAAGACTCGCCCCGTCTTCATCGCCTTCAGCTGGCTGTAGCCGGGATATTCCTGCAGCAACTCGGCACGCGAGAGAGGATGGTCGCCCCAATACTTTGTTGCCCAGACATCCACCTCGTCAGCCTTTGTCAAGATCTGCTCAGGACTCATGGGAAGACTGCCGCTATGGGTGTCGTCGGCAAAGAGATAACGGGCATGAGCATCCTGCAGCAAGGTGCCTATGGTGCTGCGTCCGCCAGAAACATACCACACACTTCCCGTCTTGCGCTCGGTAAGGATGGAATAGCCTAAGGGCAATTTGGCTGCAAAGGCTTTCAAATGGAGATAAGATTTCTCTATGCCGCTAAAAAGACTGGTAGCCTTTTCGGAACCGTAGAGCAAGCCGTAAAACTTAATCCACTCAGAACGGCCCAAGGGCGAGGTCTCCATGTAGTCGGCAGCCTCGATGATAGGTATTTGCAAGGCCGAGAGTTTGCCGTAACCGCCGCTGTTCTCGAAGGGCGAGAGAAGCAGGGCATCGGGACGGAGCGACATGATGCGCTCGATATCTGGCTGCATGCTGGAACCGCAGTTGGATATGTAGGGACGAGACTTGTGTGAAGTACGCCTCTGAACATCGGGAATAAGGATGTATTCGAGGTCGCAGACACCCGCGATGGCTTGCTGACGGCCCAGCTCGTAGAGCAGCTGACAATGGGCTGAAGTGGTGATGATGCTCTTCGTCAGGGGTGTGCGCAGGATGTCGCAGGGTGTTGTTCCTGTAATTGCTGTCTTCTGGTCGGCCAGTTTCTTTGCCACCTCGTCGCCTTCTGATCCCTTGGGAACGAGTAGATAGCGATGAAGCTCCCCACCCTGTTTCCAGGGATTGAGCACCACAGCCTCAGTATAACCCTCGTGGCGAATGAGCTGTAAGTACTTCGCATAGTCGAGCTGGATGGTGTCGCCCGAAGCCTGAGCTGTAGCAGTTCGGTTTCCGCACGAGTTGAACAACAGCATAAAGCCGAAGAGCCATACCAGCACACAGAGCGCCAGTATATTATAATGTTTATAATACCTTTTTGTTATTGACATGATTTTTTTTATAATGGAAGTTCATGAAGTTAATCAAACTCAAGTTTCACATATGGTTCAAGTACGGGCTGAAGGCCCAGAAGTTCCAGAAGAAGCACGCCCTGAAAGGGCAGAAGCCCTTAGCCCAGGGCAGCGCCCTGGGTAATTACGGCAGCAAACCTGTCGCCCTGTAAGGGCAAAAGCTTTAAAATACCGGACAATATACAAAGCTTTTGCCCTTACAGGGCGCCTTGCTGATTGTCATTGTACCCAGGGCGCTGCCCTGGGCTAAGAGCTTCTGCCCTTTCAGGGCGTGTGGGGCAAAACTTGCGAAACTTCAGTTAATCAACAGCTACTTGAAAAATCAGAATACCACTTTCTTGCCCTTGTGGATGTAGATTTTGCCGCGTTCCACACGTTCCACCCTTTGTCCTGTAAGAGTATAGTAAGCTGCATCGCCCTGCATCTGGTGATCAGGAACCGTGGGGAGCTGGATGCCAGTAGAAGGACGTTTGCGAGGCGTGATGATGTAGGGATTGTCGTCGTAGCCCTCCACGAGATGAAGGTCTACCACAGAACTTACCTCTGTAGAGGTCTCTCCTAACCATCCGCAATACTGGAAGATGCCCGTCTTTACACGGATGAAATCAATATGGTCAAGAACTACTTGATTGCCCTCATCATCTACCGCCCAGTTGATATCGAAGGAAGAATAGAGTGAATCGGTGGCGGGACAAGCATCCGCATAGCCATAGGCATCCTTGGCATAACGATACTGCACCCAATAGGTACCCTTTCCACTGGTATCGATGGCATTGTTGGGCAACTTACCACCCTTAAAAGTCAGTTCATCCTTACCTTCCCAAAGAGGCCAATACGACTGACGATGATAAACATTCTTGCAATGATAGCCGGTAGAATCACGGCGTTCACCATTCTTGTCTGTCCACGAACATTCCCATTTGATATAATTATCGTGGGAGGAGCCGGACTGCGAATGTTCACCGCTTTCCGCCGTAGGCTTGTGATAAGTGATTTCGAAGTCATGGATTTCGGAGGTATAGTATTCCGAGCCTGCAAGCTCATACCATTTTGCCGACTCTAAGTTCTTGCCGACTCCCACATATACGATGCCTGGTTCGATGGAACCACCAATCGTAGCTGCACCATAAATTGGGTCAGCGTTAGCATAGAATCCATTGCCCAATACAAGGAAGTCTGAACCCGGCTTGTTTTCGATGGCATGATCGAACTTCACTGTGATATATCCGCCGAAGGTACCAAGATGAACAAGCGCATCACTGTTCAACTGTTCCTCACATCTCTGATTGACCTCCTCTTGGGTAGTGTTCTCATCAGCAGAAGGCAATGTATTAACAAATTGCCCTGGAGCAGGATGATATTCCAAGACTTTCACTTGCTGAGTCTGTGCCTGTCCACAAAGGCCAAACACAGACAAAGCAGAAGTCACTATAATTTGCTTCACATTCAAAATGACAAAAATTATTTATAGATTTCAATATCATCGATTACAAGATATGCAGGAGCAGCAAAGCCATAACCATTGTCTTGATCCTTAGAGAACTCATAGTTAATTTTCAAGGTATTGATTTTACCAAGAGAAGACAAGTCAACATAAGCCCAATCGGTCAAAGCTTTCTTACCATCCTGAATACGATACTTCACCATACCCTGAGAGATACCGGCAGCATCGAAGCCCTCGAATGTTACATCGATAAAGGTGTCATCTGTAGCTGACTGGTTGAAGCCATCACCTTGTGTCAAAGAATGGAGGAAATAAGAGTTGTTGGTAATCCACAAACCCTTGACTTGGCGAGCAACACCATCCTGGAAGTCAAATACAGGACGAGAATCTGTTGCGAACTGGCTTCCATCGCTATAACCGTATGTTACAATGAAGTTATCACCAGAGTGAGCAGGAGTTTCTGTAGGCAGAGAAAGCTGCGTTTTGGAGCTACCATTTGCAATATCACAATGATAATTAGAAACAGCAGCTCCACCTGACCAATAAGCCCAACTACCATATGCATTATTCAACTTCGAGTGCAAAGATGTCACTTCGTCTGTCCACTCATAGACACCTTCGTCTGTATAAAAGCCACCGCCATCAGCTCCATAAAGTAATGGACCACCATATTCAGGTGTATCAATCAAAGCACTCCACTTGCTGCCCTCGAAGTCAATCGTATAATAAGGTGCCTCCTTGACAAGCCCCATCACGCTATACTGGGCAGTACGCTCATTGAAGACAACGAGCACTGAATCCTGCTGATAACCACTCTCGATAGTATAGAACTTAGTGCTTCCTTTAGTTGCAGTACCAGACACTGCGATAGGAGCATCCGCATCCCCCTCAGGACCGAAATAGAGGTCGGAACCTGTATTGGTGGTTGCCAGGAACTTGAAAGTATCATCAGCCTTCGGCATCAGTTTACCAGCCCACATATAGTCAGCGATAAGGCTCATGCCCTTGAACTGGAAAGTAGTTGCCTTACCAAAAAGGCTAACGCCCTTTAAGTTAGACTTATATACAGGAGCCTCAGCAGGCAAAGTTATTTTATCATCAGTAACTGTAATTGTGGTACCCTCCAAAGGGAAAGCATACTTCTTGCCATTTGACTCAACTGTGAATGAAGTTTGTGCAGAGGCAACCAATGGCATAGCCATCAACAATGAAACAAATATCTTTTTCATACTTTTCTAATTCTTTTACTTGATTACTTTTCTTGTTTTACCATTACTCTTGATAATATAGATTTTGCCCGGTACAATATGTGAGGCTTTTGTACCATCTATATTGTAGATTTCCTCGACATTCTTGCCTTCAACAACTACGTTATCTTTGATTCCAGTAGGAGTGAAATCATGGCTTTCAGCTGTGATTTTCTCAACATCAGCACAGTCAGCCAAAACAAGTTGCTTGTTGTCAGCCATAGAGAGTACACATAGCTTTCCATCCTCGGTCTGAATCTTTGGTCGATCGGTGAAAGCCACATACTTGCTACCACCTGATTTAAGAGTCACGCATACCGCATTAAGCGTAGGTTTCTCTTCACCAGAGGCGAAAGCAGAAAGAGCAATGAAAGGCATTGCCATCATAAGTAAATACTTTCTCATAAATGAATTGTTTTTATGTTAATACTATGCCCTTACAGAGGGCGATTTTTCTTTATTTTAAAGTCACCTCAGAATCCCCAACATTTCATTAAAAATGTAATTTATGGCAAAGCCAAGAAGTGGGCGGGATTCAAGCCATCCAAGTAATACTTGTTAAGCTGATTTCCTCGCCTGTCAAACTCAAAGACATAGCCATTGGTGGCATAACTCCTCGCATCCGACACATAGAGATGACCTGAATAAGGAGAGATATAAATGCCATAGGGTGACTGCATCTGCCGGATGACTTCCTCTGCACCAGCATATTCTGCCAGTCCCTCTTCCACTTGCATGGAAGGCAAGCTAATGGTATGTATAGAGTACTGATATTCACCAGTATTATAGGAAAAGGCAGAACCTATGGTATAGAACTTACCATCATACGTGCAGTTATAGGTGGCAGGGAAATCAAACACCCAAAACTCCTCACTCTCCATGTTGAGCACCACAGACTTCGGTTCCACATCGTAGTAATCTCCACAAGAGTTGATGCAGATAAACTGTCCGCATTGCGACATCTTACCATAGAGATTGATGCAACCCGTGTCAATGCGCTTGAGTTCCTTCATCGTCTGGGCATCTATCACCGAGACGGTGGTCTCATAATCATGTCCCTCTTGGAAGGAATAGCCTCCCGTATTGGCGACAAAGAGCCGCCCCTTGTAATAAGCAATGCCCTCCGGCTCATAACCCACATGGCAGGTATCCACGATTTCCTTCGTTCTCACATCCACCTTCGCCACATAACCATGGTTGGCATACGAGGTACAATAGAGGTAGTCGCCATCTGTAGCCAACTTGCGATTGTTCGGGATGTCTTCGGTGGCAGCTATTGCCCTTCCATCAGGATAGATATACTGGATGATGTTCGACCAGTTCACAGAGATGGCTATCAAGGTATCGTTTACCTGAATGATGTCATTGCCTGTGTCACCCAGACGATGCTTTGGATTTTGCTTCTGATACCACTTGTTGACGAGCGTTCCCTGATCGAGATAAGAGATGCAGGAGTTGTCCATGCCCCATAATCCCTCACAGAGTATCAAGAGCTTGTCCTCCGTCTTCGTAGGTGTAGAGATGACGACTTCATCGTTCACCTCCATACGGCAGCCCGAAAATAAGATAACCAGCATCACTAGACAAATACCCCATCTGCCTCTATGTTCTTGCCAGCCTTTATTTTTTATCAATTGAATCTTCATTCCAATCTTGAATTATTTGCAAGAGAATTATCTTTCCCTTCGGCCGATGACCGTTGGTTCTTCACTCTTGGTTCTTCACTTTTAAAGTTCAAACTTCACCGTACATTTCCAGTTTCTACCTGGCATCGGATAGCGTTTCACCACCTCATGCCGGGAATCGGCCAGGTTGTTGCATTCAAGGGTCGTTTGCAACACATGCTTCCCTATCTTGAATCGCTTGTTCAACTTCAAGTCTATTGTGTACCAATCGCCCAACAGGTCGTCGGCATTATTGGACACCAACGCAAAGCGCTCACCTGTATAAAGGAATGAGGTGCAGAGCGAATAGGAATCATATCCCAAGTCAAGAATGACCGAACCCGAATGCATCGGTGAGTACGGAATGTAATTCTTGTACTCAGGATCGGAAGGCATCGTATAGTCCTTGTCTATCTGATAGGTATAGTTGGCATTAGCCGCCAATGAGAACTTGCCCCAGTCCTGATTATACCCACCAGAGAAAGATGCACCATACGACTTCACCTTGCCAAAGTTGACCATCGACCAGCGGAACTGACACTTCATCGGTATCGCCACGATCTTGTCATCAATATGGTTATAATACCCATCAACCGCAAAATGGAATCGCTTACCCTTATAGTCGATACCCGCATCCCATTGCGAGGTATATTCCGGATTCAACTTCGTATTGCCCACCAAGGTATAGTACAAGTCGTTGAGCGTAGGAGCTCGGAAGATGCGCTTGTGGAAGGCACGGAAGATCCACTCGTCTTTCTTGTATGACAAGAGGAACATCGGGGTGAGCTTTTGCATCGCATCGGCTTGCGCCACGGTGTGGTCTTGTATGTGCGTATAGAGCAGCGCCACATTGGCCTCCCATCCCTTGTACGAACCGATGAGCGAGAGGAGCGACTTGGAGTCGATGCGATAAACGTAGTTGAAGCGATAGACATCGCAATCGAGGTCGGACCATCGCAGGTCTGTACTCGCTGTCAGCGAGAGATAGGTACTGTTGTAAGAACCAGCCACAGAGGCGTATAAGTCCTGTTGGGTGTAGTGATTGTTGCAGTACATAGCGGCAGCATTGGTCGATGGGTCCTGCAGATAATGCAGATAGTCGAACGCATACTTCATGTTGGCCTTCAGACCGAAACGGCTCCACAGTTTCTTGTACGAAGCCTGTGCGAAGAAGTTCTGATCCCATTGCCGGTCGGTGGAGTCCCATTGGTCGGAGAGTCGCCTGACGACAGGACCTGGCAAGCCCCTTTCGGAGTTATAATAATAGGTGTGGACCGACAGTCCCCGATAGAAGCCTGCTGCCTCAAGCCGGTAGAAGGTGATGTCGGAATTGTGACGGCGCCCTATCGTGTCTTCCGAAGCCGACTGGAACCGGAACTTATAGTCGCCGTCGCTGTGCTGATATTCGCCATCTACAAAGAGCCAGTTCTTCAAGGCGAAATAGAGCTTGGCTTTCTGCAGTCCAAACGATCCCAGTCCGTACTCGCCCGTCAGCGTGGTACGGTCTGGACGACGGGTCTGCATATAGACCGTAGCAGCCGAGGCATACTCGGAAGCCGACTGCAGACGCTCGTTCCTGTTGGCGTTGTATAGCGACACAGACTCCATGTTGGACAAAGAATACTTGCCCAAATCCACCTGTCCGTTCTGTGCGTTGGTGATACGAATGCCGTCGAGATACACGCCCACATGCTGCGATCCGAGCGACCGCACGTTGACGGTCTTCAGTCCGCCCAGTCCACCATAGTCCTTGATCTGCACGCCCGAGAAATATTTCAGGGCATCGGCCACGGAGGTGGTAGACAGGTTCTGCAGCATCTCACCCTGGAGGGTCTGACTGGGTGTAAGGTAATGAGGGCGCTCGCCCACACACACCACCTCGTCGAGCGAGAGCGTGTCGCGATGAATCGTACCTACATTCTGCGCATGACAGGGCATCACACAGAGGCACAATAATCCTTTGCAGATTTTCTTCATCTTATCCTAAAAAACTTAATGGTTCTCCATCCCAAAACCTAACCCACGAGGCGGGATAGAATCATAGACAGAAAGCGTAAATACTTATAGTATGCTGATTGATACATACAGTGAGCACACACATTGTCTCTCTATGGCAACGGCAGGTCTTCTGGCTCGCGTCGTCAAACTCGTTCAAGCGGTCTTCCCGAAAAAATGTCAGTGACCATCATGCTTGCCCAATAAGACGCATACAGCAGCGGGACTGCTCAGGCTTCTCACCTGATTCCCTTTTCATCGCAACACCTCCTATTGCCTCAGCGGAACGAAGATAGTTGCGAACCAATTGCGGCTGCAAAGGTAAATAAAAAATATGAACCCACCAAGGCTTCTTGTTTATTTTTGTTAAAAACTTTCATACATAATAAACCATTTACCCGAAATGTCATCTTTTTTAGTGTAAGTTGCGAGGGGACAAGAAGATAACTTCTCAAAAAACAGATATCAACAAATAATATATAAAGGATGAGAAAAGTAAAAACAATCACAAAGGCAATCGTAGGCTTGATGATAGCCTCAATGCCCTTCTCGGCAGAGGCACGTCAATGGAGTCTGAAAGACTGCATCGACTACGCCCTGGCCAACAACATCTCGTTGCAGAAAACACGTCTGCAGGCACAGAGTGCCCACGAAGACTATCTGCAGTCGAAGGCTGCCTTGTTGCCATCGCTCAGCGCTTCTACCAACCAGAATGTCAACTACACGCCATGGGTGGCCAACGGCATCTCTGGTGACGGATACTCCAAGGCTTCCATCGACAAGGTGTACTACAACGGCACGTACAGCGTGATGGGCAACTACACCCTTTACGACGGCGGCAAGCGACAGGCGCAGGTGAAGCTCAACAAACTGGTGGGCGAGGCTGCACAACTCGATTCTGCCACACAGGCAGCCAAACTGCAGGAGCAGATAGCCCAACTCTACGTCCAGATACTCTACTCCACCGAGGCCATCAACGTGAACCAGGAGAGCTATCAGTCGAGCTTGGAGAACGAGAACCGTGGCAAGGAGATGGTGAAGATCGGCAAGATGTCGAAAGCCGACTTGGCTCAGCTCACCGCTCAGAGAGCACAGGATGAATACAACATTGTGGAGGCAAAGAACAATGTGAGAAACTACAAGCGACAACTCAAGGAACTGTTGCAGATAACCGACGAAGAGGCTTTCGACGTGGTGATGCCCAACACGACCGAGGCGATGGCGCTGGCTGAGATTCCTGCCCTGCAAAGTGTTTACACGGCTGCTCTCGACCGTCGACCCGAGATGAAGGTTTATCAGAACCAGTTGGCACAGAACGACCTGGACGTGAAGATAGCCAAGGCTGGCAAACTGCCAACCATCGGTTTGAATGCAGGCTTGTCTACGAGTACAACTTCCATGAATACAAACAGTTGGGGTTCACAGATAAAGAACAACTTCAATGTGGGAGGTGGCTTCAGCGTGAGCATTCCGCTCTTCGACAACCGACAGACAAAGACAGCTGTCAACAAGGCTTGCATCCAGCAACAACAGATTCTTCTCGACATGAAGAACGAGCAGACACAACTCTACTCCACCATCGAGAACTACTGGCTGCAGGCCAACACCAACCAGAGCCAATACCAGGCTGCCAAAGTGAGCCGCGAGAGCGCACAGGAAAGCTACAACCTGTTGAGCGAGCAGTTCCGCTTAGGACTGAAGAATATCGTGGAACTTCGCACGGGCAAGGACAACCTGTTGCGTGCCCAGCAGAACGAGTTGCAGGCAAAATACCTCGCCATCCTCAACCTCGACATGCTGAAGTTCTATCAGCAAGGAAGAATCTTGTAAAGGTAAAAAGGTAAAAAAGTAAAAAGGTAAAAAAGTAAAAAAGTAAAAACATTCAATATGAAAAAGCTGAAGATAAGCAAAGTTTGGATTGCCATGACAGTCGTGGTAATCATAGCCGTGGCAGCCTGGGCACTCTCAGGCGGAAAGGAAAAGGAAGAAATCAACTTCAAACAGGAGAAGGTGAGTCTGCAGACCCTGCAGAACAGCGTGACTGCCACAGGTACCATCGAGGCGGTGACAAGTGTCACCGTGGGTACACAGGTATCAGGTATTGTCAACAAACTCTACGTTGACTACAACAGCCAGGTGAAGAAGGGACAGGTCATCGCCGAACTCGACAAGACCAACCTGTTGAGCGAGCTCAACACCGCCAAGGCCAACATGGCAAGCGCCCAGAGTCAGCTCAACTACCAGAACGCCAACATGAAGCGCTATCAGACCCTCTATCAGAAAGGACTCGTTAGCGCCGACGACTATGAGAACGCCCTCCTCACCTATCGACAGGCCAAGGAGCAGGTGGCCACAGCCAAGGAACAGGTGCAACGTGCGCAGACCAACTTAGGCTACGCCACCATCACCTCGCCTATCGACGGAACCGTTATCTCGAAGAGTGTGGAGGAAGGTCAGACCGTGGCTGCCAGTTTCAACACTCCTGAGCTCTTCACCATCGCCAAAGACCTGACCAACATGCAGGTAGTAGCCGACGTGGACGAGGCTGACATAGGCGCTGTGAAGGAGGGCGACCGCGTTACCTTCACCGTCGACGCTTATCCCGACGACACCTTCGAGGGTACGGTGAAGCAGGTTCGTCTGCAGGCCACGACAACCAACAACGTGGTAACCTACGAGGTGGTGATCAGCGCACAGAATGCCGATCTGAAACTGAAACCGGGACTCACCGCCAATGTCACTATCTACACGCAGGAACGTACTGGCGTACTGGCTGTAGCCAACAAGGCGCTGCGCTTCACACCTACCAAGGAAACCGTAGGCAAAGACATGAAGATAGTTGACTGCAAGGGCAAGAACAAGGTGTGGACCCTCGACGGCAAAACCCTTACCGCTCACCCAGTGAGCATCGGTCAGACCGACGGAATGCATACAGAGATAACTAAGGGACTGAAGGCCGGTCAGCAGATTGTGACCGAAATCGTGGTGAACACCCCCGAGGACGACAGCGAGGACCAGCAGCAAAGCCAGGGACTGATAAGCGGACCAGGTCCAAGGGGAAAGAAGAAGTAAGGGTTTGCTATCACTTCTCAACCCAGCTAAAGTTTATTCTCAACCCAGCGAAAGTTTATTCTGAACCCAGCGAAAGTTCAATAAAAGTACAATCATCATGTCAGAAAACATAGAAAACAAAGCCAGCCAAGACCAGAAGAAGGTCGTGATTGAGCTCGACAACGTAAGGCGCGACTTCCTCGTAGGCGACGAGACGGTTCATGCCCTCAAGGGCGTGAGCTTCAAGATCTACGAGGGCGAGTTTGTCACCATCATGGGTAAGTCGGGATCGGGCAAGTCTACCTTGCTCAACCAGTTGGGTTGTCTCGACACCCCATCGAGTGGCGAATACTACCTCGACGGCGTGTCGGTACGCACCATGTCGCGTTCGGAGCGTGCCGTGCTGCGCAACCGCAAGATAGGTTTTATCTTTCAGAACTATAACCTCCTGCCCAAGACCACGAGCGTGGAGAATGTGGAACTGCCCCTGATGTACAACCCCTCGGTAACAGCCGAGGAGCGCAAGCAGAGGGCGATAGAGGCGCTGAAGGCCGTAGGACTGGGCGAACGTCTCTATCACAAGAGCAACCAGATGTCGGGTGGACAGATGCAGCGTGTGGCCATAGCCCGCGCCCTGGTCAACAACCCAGCCGTCATCCTTGCCGATGAGGCAACGGGCAACCTCGACACACGTACAAGTTTCGAGATTCTCGTGCTCTTCCAGAAGCTCTACGCTGAGGGACGTACCATCATCTTCGTGACCCACAACCCCGATATTGCCAACTATTCGAGCCGTAACATCGAGTTGCGCGACGGTCACATCATCAGCGACGAGTACAATCCGCACATCCTCTCTGCCGCCGAGGGTCTCGCTGCCCTGCCGGCGAATACGGATGAGTAATTTTTCAATATTAATGATTTAAAATGCGATGAATTATCAGAATCTATTCAAGATAGCTATCAGGGCGATCGCAGCCAACAAGATGCGGTCGTTTCTCACGGCTTTGGGTATCATTATAGGTATTGCTGCCGTCATCACCATGCTCGCTATCGGACAGGGCAGCAAGGCAAGTATCAAGGCCAACATCGCCGAGATGGGAAGCAATATGATCATGATTTCGCCGGGTGCCGACATGAGGGGCGGTGTGAGACAGGACGCCTCTGCCATGGAGACCCTCAAACAGGCTGACTATCAGACTATCAAGGACGAGTGCAACTACATCTCTGCCATCTCGCCTACCGTCAACAGCAGCGGTCAATGGATCAACGGCAACAACAATACGCAAAGCTCCATCTACGGTGTGAACCAGGACTACCTGAGCATCCGACAGCTCAAGGTGGCCGACGGTGAGATGTTTACCGACAACGACATCAAGGCGGCTGCCAAGGTGTGCATCCTGGGACAGACAGTGGTGGATTATCTCTTCCCCGACGGCAGCGACCCCGTGGGCAAGGTGGTGCGATTCAACAGCATCCCTTTCCGTGTGGTGGGTGTGCTGAAGAAGAAGGGCTACAACTCCATGGGCATGGACCAGGACGACCTGGTGCTGGCACCCTACACCACCGTGATGAAACGCATCCTGGCCCAAACCTACTTGGGCGGCATCGTCTGCTCGGCGATTACCGAGGAAGCTTCGCAACCGGCTCAAGACCAGATAACGGAGATACTGCGACGCAACCATAAGCTTAAGGACGCCACCGATACGACCGAGGCAGACGAGGACGATTTCAACATCCGTTCGCAGGAGGAGATTTCGAGCATGATGAACTCCACCATGTCGACCATCACCATCCTTCTTGGTTCTGTGGCAGGCATCTCGCTCCTCGTGGGCGGTATCGGCATCATGAACATCATGTATGTGAGTGTGACGGAGCGCACCCGTGAGATTGGTCTGCGCATGAGCGTGGGAGCACGTGGCGTCGACATCCTCAACCAGTTCCTCATCGAGGCCATCCTGCTGAGTGTGACAGGCGGTGTGATAGGTGTGCTGTTGGGAGTCAGTCTGTCGGTAGGACTGCAACAGTTCCTGCACGTAGCCACGCAGATAGAGCCCTGGAGCATCATCATGAGCTTTGCTGTTTGTACCTTCACAGGTGTCTTCTTCGGCTGGTATCCTGCCAAGAAAGCTGCCCGCCTCGACCCTATCGAAGCCATCAGATACGAATAAAAATCTCTCGCTATTCTGCACAATAATTTCCCAATCGGGACGTTATTGTAGCAGAAAAGAACAAAAAAAAACACTATAAAACATGATACTAAACTGTGTCGTTATTGACGATGACCCAGAGGCTCTGAACCAGATAACGAGCCACATCAAGCGGACACCAACCCTACAACTTATTGGTGCTTATACCAGTGCGCGGGAGGCTGTAAGAGACGTGAGGAACGGTCATGTCGACGTGCTCTACCTCGCCATACAGATGCCCGAACTGAGCGGCATCGAGTTTGCCCGTCTCGTGCCGGAGAGTTGCCGTCTGGTCTTCACCACAGCCTATAAGGAGTATGCCTTCGACGGTATCAAGGCTGGAGCTGCCGACTATCTGCTCAAACCCATCAGCTTCGAAGACTTTCAGGAGTCGTACAAGCGAGTGAGGGCTACCTTTGACGAATACCAGTTGCAGGACCCGATAGAGCGCGACCGCTGTTTAGTAGCCAAGGTTGAGAATAAGTTTGTCCGCATTGACCTCGACGATATTCTCTACATCGAGAGCATGAACGACTATGTGCGTTTCCATCTCACGCAGGGCCGTAAGGTCACGACCTTCTCCAACCTCAAGCGGCTGGAGAGCCGTCTGCCCCGCCAGCAGTTCAAGCGCATTCACCGTTCGTTCATCGCCAACCTCTGCCGCATGGACTCCATCGGTCACATGCGCATCTATTATGGCGAGACCAGCATCCCTATCTCCGATTCCTACAAGGATGCCGTCTACCAGTTCGTCAACTCGCATTTAGCATAAGGGAAGGAGATTTTTTGGGGGAAATTTGATGAGAAGATTAAAAGTTTAGTGAATTATCGTTCTCTTTGGTTACAGGAATTTATTGTAAAACCAAGTTGTCTGAACTATTTTAGCAAGAAAACTCTGTAAAAACTTGGACCATAATAAATAATATTGTATATTTGTGGCAAAAATGAAAAGACAATGAAGACAACAAACGATTATATTACTATACTTCGCAAATACCTCAGCACCAAAGCGGATGCTTATGGCATTACAAAGATTGGTATCTTTGGGTCTGTGGCAAGAAATGAACAGACAGAAGACAGCGACGTTGATGTTTGTGTCGAAATGAAAAAGCCGGACTTATTTATATTAGTTCACATCAAAGAAGAACTGCAAGAACTTTTTGGTAAGCCAGTAGATATTGTTAGATTACGCAACAATATGAACCCAATGCTTTTAAAGCAAATTAAAAGAGACGGAATCTATGCATGACGAAGAACTCTTATACTATTCACTCAAACGAATAGCTTCAACTATAGAAAGAATCATCAACAACTCAAAATCTATTGATGATTCGCAATATTATGTCTGTACTCCTGCTGGTATGGAACGTCTTGAAAGTACCTGCATGTTGCTTCTTGCAATAGGCGAAAGTATAAAGGGAATTGATAAGATGACCCAAAAACAACTTCTTCCAAATTACCCTGATGTAGATTGGAAAGGAGCTATGGGTATCCGTGATATTATTGCTCACCACTATTTTGACATAGATGAATCTATTGTCTATGATGTAGTCAAAAACAAACTCCCGGGAATGTTAGAAACAATTAATAAGATAATAGAAGAAATATAAAACATATGTCTTAACTCCCGAAGGAGATTCCCCCAGAAAAGCCTTCCTTTCAGAAAGGAAAAATTTCTTCGGGAGAGTGAACGAAAGTTGTGGCGCCATGATCCACGAGGAATTCTTTGTCACGGAAACCCCATAACACGCTGATACAAGGCATTTGGCAGTTGCGGGCAGTCATGATGTCGACGTCGCTGTCGCCAATGTACACTGCGCCAACCCTGTCGGCACCCAACTGGCGCAGGGCTTCCTCTACCGTGTCGGGCGCAGGCTTCTTCCTGATGTTCTCACGCTCTCCTATCGCCACATCCACCAGGTCGCCAAAGAAATGACGGCAGAGCGCCTGCGTGGCAGCATAGAACTTGTTGCTCACCACAGCCACTTTCTTGTTTCTCTCCTTCAGTCTGCTCAACAGATCCATGATGCCGGGATAAGGCGTGGTGGTGTCGAGGTTGTGCTCCATATAATGCTTTCTGAAGTCGGCATAGGTCTTGTCGAAGAGCGGATTGCTGTCGCCCTGAGGAATGGCACGCTCCATGAGTTTGCGAACGCCGTTGCCCACAAATCTCCTGACGTCGTCGACAGAGTGCTCCTCCATCCCGTTGGTGCGAAGGGCGTAGTTGCAGCTCGCAGCCAGGTCGTCGAGTGTGGAGAGCAACGTGCCGTCCAGGTCGAAGACATACGTATCATATTCCCTTATTCCTTCTTTATAATCCTTTGTTTCCATCATTTTTCTGTTATTGAACTTTGCAAAGTTACGTCAATCTTGCCGAAATAATAAGGAATTAACCTATTTTTACCTATACTTGAATAATATAAGCCCAATAATTTTGTCAATTCCACGAATAAATGTACTTTTGCAGCGAAATTCATGCACAAAACAAAACACAAAAATGAAGAAAAAACAAAGCAAGACCGCTTACAAGTTTTATTTCTATGGCGCCTTGGTGTGCCTCGTGGCGGTAATCGTCATTACTTATATCTATGGCTTTTCCTCATTCTCGAAAAGCGAGAAGACAGAATATGTCTATATTGACGAGGACGACAATATAGACTCCGTTTATCATAAGCTCGCGCCGATAGCCCGCGCCATCCCGATGCAGGCTTTCCGCACCCTTACCCATCACTCCGAATACGCCGAGCATATTCGCACGGGTCGCTATGCCATCCATCCCGGTGACGGTTCGCTCAAGACATGGCGCCACTTGAAGAACGGACTCCAGGAACCTGTCAACCTGACCGTTCCATCGGTCCGGACACTCGACAAACTCGCAGCTGAGTTGGGACGCAAACTGATGCTCGACAGCGCTACCATCTGCCATGCCCTTACCGACGAGGCCACCTGCGAGAAGTATGGCTACGACACGGCCACCATCGCCTGTATGTTTATCCCCAACACCTACGACATCTACTGGAACGTGTCGCTCGACAAACTGCTCAGTCGCATGAAGAAGGAGTCGGACAAGTTCTGGAACTTTGAGCGCACACAGAAAGCGAAGAACATGAACCTCACCCCGCAGCAGGTCATCACCCTGGCAAGTATCGTGGACGAGGAGACTGCCAACGACGGTGAGAAACCGATGATTGCGGGCATGTACTACAACCGTCTGATGCTTCGCAATGCCGAATATCCTGAGGGAATGCCTCTTCAGGCCGATCCTACCATCAAGTTCGCCTGGAAGCGTTTCGAGCTGAAGCGCATCTACAACAACCTGCTCAGCATCCGCAGTCCCTACAACACCTATCGCAACCCAGGACTGCCTCCTGGGCCTATCCGCATCCCTACTGTTGCCGGCATCGATGCCGTGCTCAACCACATCCACCACGACTATCTCTACATGTGTGCGAAGGAGGATTTCAGCGGCACCCACAACTTTGCCCGCACTTACTCCGAGCACCTCGACAACGCTGCCAAATACTCAAAGGCACTCAACGAGAGAGGAATCAAATAATGTGTCACTCGATAGATTCTGATGAATAAAACATTAGCCAACTTGGAGCAGTTGATTAGCTGCGTTCCAAGTTGGCTATATTTTTTTACGGCAGTCACTGTTTTTTTATGCCGTACACTCATAGTCGTGAGATTTGCCTCATTACCGAGATCATCTCACTACGACCTTCTGTGCGTGTGTTTGTTTACCATCCGAAATTCGGAGGATATAGACACCTTTGTTTTGGCCAGCAGCCGAGATAGTGACGGTATTACCTGCCTGGCTGGCAGATGCCACGAGATGTCCCTGAGAACTATAGAGCGCAGCCGACATAGCCACAGCACCGGCAGTATACGCCTCGAAAGTATAATCATTGAGAGCACGAACCATGAAGTCCTTTCCCTTCTCTATCGTGTCAAGCCCCGAAGCCTTGTTGTCGAGGATGAGTTTCAATCCCTTGTAGGCATCCACCTTTCCGCTGCCAGCCTGGTTGCCATCCCCCGCCTTGGCATAATGATTATTGGTAGTACAGAAGTCGTCAGAGAGAGCTGTCTTCTGAGCGATCTCCCTAATCTGCGTATGTGTCAGCGTAGGATCGGCCTCAAGCCAAAGGGCACAAACACCACTCATATAAGGCGTAGCCATGGATGTACCACCCATCTGTCCGAACTCATACATAGTACCAGCCACAGTCTCCCGTCGCATAACATCCTCCTCATAGTTCTCTGTATATCGGCTGTAGCTCGACTGCACAAACAGTCCAGGAGCACACACATGAGGAAGCTCTCTTCCGTCAGCCAGTTTGCCATAGCTTGAGAAGAAAGCGATGTCGCCCACATTGTTTCCATAACTCACACTACCAAAGTAGTCTTTCACGCCATGAGTATATCCATCTATCGCCTGATAACTCTTCACCGTGTTATAGGCCCCCACAACGATCGGTTCTGTGCCGCAAGCGATGCTATTGATCGTACCATCATGAGTGATGTCTTTATCGCATCCAAGAACCTCGGTGTCAAACATCGTGGTACTCTCCAAGTAACTGGTGACGGTCTGTCCCTCCTTGGCCCTTACTACATATCCTAAGGCATAATTATCCTTGATGAAAGTAAGGTCAGAGATGTTGAGGAAATAGCCCTTCATGCCATTACCAATATCCTCGGCTGCTACAGAAACCGAACCTTTGAAAGAGTTATTTTTATATGTATATTTTCTACCATTAGGATATGTACTGTTTACAAAATGCCAAGTATTAGAATTGGTGATATTACCCGTATTGACATTGTACAGCACCACATCAATTTCCACCTGCTTCTCGGGCTGAGTCACAGTGAAATAGTTGTAAATATCAGTCACATCCATCTCGCCATCGCCATCAAGATCTGTAACATAAGCTGCTTTCATCGCCTCACCGGTAGTACCAGTAAAGGTGCGTCGCTGCACGATGTCGTAGTCGGCTTCATTACCCGCTGCAATACAGTTCACCACATCATATTTCTTGATAAACTCATCCATAAAAGCCACCTCAGGGTCAGTCGTATCATGCGATCCTGCATTAGCACCATACGACATGTTCACCACCAAACGCTTTCCGCCATTTTCCTTACACCAATTCACCATTTTGTCAAACATCTCATAGTCTGACTCATAGTAAGGAATAGGACCCATCAGGAGGTCGGCCTCGGGTGCCACACCTTTTATCTGGAAGGAACTGCCCTGATAGTTGCCAGCCGCCATACCGCTCACGTGCGTGGCGTGCGTCTCCTCCTTGTCGTCGGTCTTATAAGCTGCAATCTGTTCGGGCGCAGTGAGATAAGTCAGATTGTCACCCTCTTTATCCGCATAGCCTATCATCTTGAAACGACTCTTACCCTGAGCATCGAGAAACATGATGTGATTGGGGTCGAAACCACCATCGAGCACACCAATGGCTACGCCTTTGCCCGTGTAAGGCTGCGTCAGCCCAGTGCCCAAGTGTATCTTGTCTACTCCTGTCGAAGCATGCGCCTTACTGAGGAGCATACGCTTTCTGCGCTTGGCAAAGCTGATGGTCACTACGTCGCTACGTTCAGCCAGTTGCTCCAGCTGCGCCAAAGGCATGGAGACGATGGCGAAATGATTGACCACTGATGTCACCGTGATGCCGTCTTCAGTCAAGATGGCAGCATCAGTTCCTGGTGTCATCTTGACGATGGCACGCAGCGTGCGATTGTCCATTTGTTTTTGGAGCGCCTTCAACTTGCTGCCTGTAGCCTTACTTTGTGCCACAGCTTTTTCTTCCTGTGTCTGCAACTTAGCAAGTTCTATCTTGCTCATCGCATTAATCTTGCTGTTCTTCTTCAGCTGTTCATAATCGATAGCCATAGCTCCCTGTGCTAAGAGTACGGCGCAAATGAGTAAGTAAATTTTCTTCATACGATAATTATTAATTATTAGCACTAAACCTCTGTGCCCCCATAGTAAGTAAATACGTTAACATAGGAAAGGTCATTAAAGATTGCAAATATATGCATTTTTTATATATTTTTCCTCTATACATATCATTAATTAATGTTAATTCTCTTAAAAAAGATGCTTCATTACGCCATGTTTCAACTTGATAAGGGGGAATTATCGAGTCATTTCGTGTCAGGAAATGATTCCATTACCCTGTGCTGAGTTATGATGGCAAGCAACAACGTCCTCTGACTGAAGAAAGCAAGGAATAAGAGAAGTTTCGCATATACGGAAGTTCCCCACCATAGGGCATTCTCTATGCGGGTCGACAAAAAAAGGCAGTTGCAAGCACCATAGCCTGCAACTGCCTTTCGTATTTTGTAAAATTAATAACTTATTTTAGTTCCATATTACTCACCGAGATGCATCTTTTTGTTGATTACTACAATCTCAGCAAATGTGATAGCTTAAACTACCAATGTCATTCCAAAAATCATCATAATTGTTACCCTTTCTTTACTTTAATTATCGTTATTCAATCTTTTCAAGTGCAAAGGTAATACCTTTTTGTGTTCGCACACAACATTTCTGTCTTTTTCTTCTTAAAAGGCTTGAAAAATTGATTTCTGTCAATTACTTTCCCTCAGAAATGCCAAAATGACACGTGTCACTCCTCCCTGTTCTGCCTCTCTGACAATATCATCCGAATCAATTCCTCATTGGCCTCATTGTCAATACTTGCATCCTTCACTTCAGTGGCATAATCAAGCATATTGGAACACTCGCCAGTGATATCCACTCCCATCACTCTCTCGTGAGCATAGACGATACGCAGAACAGCCTGCAGCTCCATAAGGGTCATGTCGCCATTGCTCCAGTTGGTGACGGCATCATCAGTCCTCAGCACATCCTTGTCGATAGAGATATATACGGGTTCATGTATCAGTTTACCAGCCTTGGAGGGCCAAGCCTGATGATGGTCGATTTCCGACTCACTGTAGAACAGCACCTTACTCCTGAGTGCAGCCGGTATTTGAGACATGAGTTCGTCGGATACGCCAACGAGGATGATGTGTCTCACAAAAGGATTGGACTTTAAGACATCCGTCACCCAACCGCCACACGAAACCAAGCCTTCCCATTGAGGCTGTTGCATATCCGGGTGATGATCAAAGACTATCAGAGAGAAAGGTTCCTGCAGCCGTGACACCCAGTATTCGGTAAGATAATGGAAATCTCCTGAGTCCAGGAAATGAATGGCTTTAGAAGGGTATGGGGCCAACCTGCGATGAAGTTTCTCCCTGCCTTCCTCATCGCAATAGCAGTCCACTCCTTTCAGGTCCTTACAATCTACACGGATGATATTACGACTTGAAGCAAACGCCTCAAAATCATATACTCCCGAAAAATCCAAAACTATAATAGGTAACTTGTTCACAATTATATTATGATTAACTGATGGTTATTGTTATCTAAACTTCGAAGCAAAGAAACCTTTCAGTCTTGCGTATCTATCATCTACATCTCCGCTTTCAGCTGCTGTATCATTTGTGCCGACAGCCCCGTTATTTCCATCACAGTCGTTTCATCCATGCCCTTTGTCAGCATCTTCTTGGCAATCTCAAGACTTTTCTTTTCCATTCCTTCTGCAATACCTTCACGCTTGGCGGTGTCTACGGAATTCTTGATGTCGCGATATGCTATCTTGCTGGCCTCGTACTCCCTCAATTCCTGCGGAGTAAACTTGGCAATCTCGGCTTCCTCGAAGAGGCGGTCGAAGACCTTGTCGCATAACTCCTTAGGGCGCTGGGTAAGCTTGTAGAGATTCTTCAGCGCATAGAGCCACTTGTCGTAAAGCGTCTCCAGTTCCTCCAGCGATTTGTTAAACTTGGCTATTTCTACATAGATGAACTCCAGCTTGTCGTAAAACACTTTATGAGTGGCGGTATCGCACAGCTGTACACTATGGCGGATTTTTTCCTTTTCGAAGGCTTCCTCGTTCATGTCGAAGTTGAGCAGGGCAACGGTATATACGTAGTTGAGTTTAAAGTCCCAATCCTTCCCCTTTGGTGCCTGCTCACGGATAGGGAATGTGGAATAGAACAGAGAGCGGTCCTTGAAATATGTCTGATAGGCATTCTGCATTTCTACGATGAACTTCTCGCCGTTTTCGCCCTCGCAGTATACGTCGAAGATGGCTTTGCGGTCGGTGTAGACGTCTCCCACATGCTCAGGGTTGAGATACGAAACGTCCTTCACAACCTGTTTGCCATCAAACAAGCTGTTGAGAAAACAAATCAGCAAATCCTTGTTTATTGCTGTTCCAAAAATTCGCTTGAAGCCGAAGTCGGTCAGCAAGCTGATATATCTTTCTTCTACCTGTCTCATACGCATTTTTTTTATTCCTTTGCAGGGATACGTTTTTATTCCTTTGTCTTGATACGTTTTATTCTTTTGCAAAGATACTCTGAAATTTAGTAACTTCCAAATATTTAGGCTGTTTTTTAGCTAAAATGAGTAAGTTTTGGGGGACACAAACCTGGCGCCCTGTAAAGGGCAAAAGCTTTAAAAATCCTGACAATTTACAAAGCTTATGCCCTTTCAGGGTGTGCTGGGTAATTTCAATCATACAGGAGGGCGTGCTGCTTGAGTCATTTGCCCTGGGCTAAGGGAAGCTCTGAGGGCCCAAAAAGAGAGGCTACCCGGCTATAGAAACAGCTTCGGATGATAAAAAAGCGGAAATTACTGATTTTTGAAAAACACCAGAGAAAAGAGACATTTTTATCGGAAAAACCCCTTTCAGGTGTCGCATTCCCTACCAATGCGACACCTAAATGATAGGAATGCGACACATAGACAGGGGAATGCGACACCTTTTCCCTAATTATTTTTGTATATTTGCTCCATGATTGCGAAACAGGAGCCATGCCAGACTGCAAGTTCGGCATACCTGTTCATCATGCAGACAAGCCGCTTATATTTCTATGAGTGTTCTTCGTCCTGACAATTCAATGGGCTTGATGGCGCAGTCTGTCCCGTCATAGAGGAAAGCACCCTACCCTCTTGATGAATTTACAAACAGAAATACAAGACAAAATATTTACATCAATCATTAACAACAAAACGTGTATGAAAAAGAAACAATTACACAAACCGAAATGGCTCGTCACGATGCTGCTGCTCGTGATGGCTATCCTCATGCCTTATGAGGGGGCATGGGCACAGACAACGAAGCAGCCTGCCAGAGGTGACGGCTCAGTAGACAAACCTTATGAGATATCATCAGCTGCCGAACTGGCGTGGTTCCGCGACTATGTGAACAATGAATCTCAATATGTTTCAGCCACGCTGACTGAAGATATTGACTTGTCAGAGTTCTGCCATGCGGCTGATGCCGCCACGAATACAGAAGAGCTCAGTTGGGATCCTATCGGTAATGGCAGGATGTATTGTGGAACGTTCGACGGCAACGGGAAGACGATTCGCAATCTATACATCAATAGCACCATTATGTATAAAGGTTTCTTCGGCTATGCTAATAGTGGCAGTATTAAGAACATCACTTTCGACAATGCGAAGGTGAAGAACACTAATACATATGGAACAGGAATATTGGCAGGAGCTTTTGAGAAATGTACTATTGAGAACATCAAAATCCTGGCAAACTGTTCGGTAGAAGGAACTGAAAATACAGGCGGAATTGCAGGAGCAGGAGCGGGCAACATCAGCAACTGCGAAAACCGTGCAATGGTGAATGGTACAAATAATGTAGGAGGTATTGTAGGCAACTCTTGCGACAATACCATCTCTTCATGCGCTAATTATGGTGCCGTAACAGGAACGGAATACGCAGTTGGCGGCATGGTTGGATATTTTGAATCAGGAACCATGCAGAACAGTGCCAACTATGGCGATATATCGGGAGCTGTCCTGGTCGGAAACCTGATAGGTCATGCTTTAACATTCAATCTGAACAATGTGCTTGGCGTTGGCAATGTTACTGCGACAAATCAAAAAGGCGGTCTCATTGTTGGAGAAAGCAATGATCCACGCAGCACCGCCGCAGGCGTCTTGGCATACAACAACAATGCTAAGCTTACCATCAATGGAACTGAGCAGACAGGTGAAGCTGTCAAGGCTATCGGACAAGGCTCATTGACTTCTGCTTTTAGGGTAAAAGCATTTTCTGCAGAACAGTTGAAGAGCGGATTGGTTGCTTTTTTACTCCAGGGAAATGCCTCAGAAAGTGCAAAATGGGGACAAAAACTGAACACAGACGATTATCCTTTACTTGGCTCTACGAATAAGGTGTATTCGGATAGTCCTATAACCATGAAATGCTCAGGCGAGTTGGAAGGCACAGGTACATTTACCAACACAAAGCCAGCACAGGAGGGCACATTCACGATGCAGCATGGCAATAGTATCATACATCACGAATCAGTGGATGTTACCTGCACAGTAGATGGCACAATTGAATATTGGGAATGTGATCTTTGCAATGAGACTTATTCAGATGAAAGATTGACACAACCAGTAAGTAACATTATTAAGGAGACTGCCACTGGTCACAACTATGATGAGAACGACAAGTGCACGAAGTGCCAGAAAGAAATTCAGTTCGTTAAATTGGGCAACAATAACATAACGATCGAAAAGGTATTTGGTTCGAAGAAGAAAATCAGCGGTTACAATCTTTATAAATTTACAGCTCCAGAAGAGGGAACATTGGTGGTAACGGCAGACAGCCACGGCGAAGACACCTATGGCGCCCTATGGGACAGCCGCACGGCTAAATACTTGATTAAAAAAGATGATGGTAATGGTGACGACTTCAAAATCACCTACGAGGTAAAGAAAGGCACCACTTATTATATCGGTGCCAGAGAGTATGATGGCGATGCCATCGAAGGCGAGGTCACGCTCAATGTAAAACTGATAAGTTATCAACCACCTGCAGGCGTGACTGGTAAAGGAACCGAGGCGGAACCTTTCATACTGAAGACGGCAGATCATCTGGCGTGGTTCCGTGACTACGTGAATACAGGTAAGACAAGTGCCTGCGCAAAGATTGCCGATGATGTGGAAGCAATTGATATGAGCACTGTATGCCATGGGGCTGATGCCGCCACGAATACAAAAGAGCTCAGCTGGGATCCTATCGGTAACTCAGATAATAAGTATCAAGGTACATTTGACGGCAACGGGAAGACGATTCGCAATCTATACATCAATAGCACCATTAGGTATAAAGGTTTCTTTGGCTATGCTGTTGATTGCCGCATCAAGAACATCACTTTCGACAATGCGAAGGTGAAGAACACTAATACATATGGAACAGGAATATTGGCAGGAGCTTTTGAGAAATGTACTATTGAGAACATCAAAATCCTGGCAAACTGTTCGGTAGAAGGAACTGAAAATACAGGCGGAATTGCAGGAGCAGGAGCGGGCAACATCAGCAACTGCGAAAACCGTGCAATGGTGAATGGTACAAATAATGTAGGAGGTATTGTAGGCAACTCTTGCGACAATACCATCTCTTCATGCGCTAATTATGGTGCCGTAACAGGAACGGAATACGCAGTTGGCGGCATGGTTGGATATTTTAGCTCAGGAACCATGCAGAACAGTGCCAACTATGGCGATATATCGGGAGATGCCCTGCTCGGAAACTTGATAGGATATGCTAATATATGCAATATTAACAATGTGTTGGGTGTTGGCAATATTACTGCTAACTATGCAGATAGTAATGGTCTCATTGTCGGATACATTGCAGATGCTTCCAGCTCTGCTTCTGGCATCTTGGCATACAACAGCAGTGCTAAGATGACCATCGGTGGAACGGAACTGACGGGTGATGCCGTCGTGGCTATCGGAAGTGGCTCATTGACCTATCCTGAAGGTAAGAATGAAGCAGACGTGGTCAAGGCATTCACCCTTGAGCAGCTGAAGAGCGGCGAAGTGGCTTACCTGCTCAATGGAAGCAAATCAGAAGGCGAACTGGCGTGGTACCAGAAACTCGGCACAAATGCTTATCCTGTACTGAAAGCTGCAGAGGGCAATACTGTATATCATGGATCATTCCGTTACTGCGACAATACGGCTGCCTCATATAGCAACAGCACTTCTGAGGATGAATTGGTTCACCAAATGTCTGCCACCTTGGCCAGTCCTGAGCATGACGCCGACGAGCATATCTACCACATGGGCTGCCGCAACGAGAAATGCGCAGCGCACAAGTATGTAGCCGACAAGGCAGGAAACATCGTGGTGACAAAGGATGCAAACAACAAGTTTGTGGCTGCCGAAGACCTGACACTCGCCGACGGCGAGGACTTCAAGGACTATGAGGCGTTCACCTCCAAGACCATCTCTTACAGCCGCAATATCCCTGAGGGCGCTGTCTGGGGAACACTCTGCTTGCCTTTCGCCATCGACCTGAGCCAGGAAGCAGAATGTGACTTCTATCGTCTCACAGGCATTGATGCGGCTAAGGAATGCATCACCATAGAGAGTTATGCTGAGGGCGTCATCCCTGCCGGCACACCGGTACTCTTCAAGATGAAGGAGGGCGAGACGGTGCTCAGCCTCTCTGCTGTCGCTGCCGACATCGCTACCGCCCCACTGTCAGGAAACCGCTCCGATGTCAACCTCGTAGGTTCGTTCGTTCAGATGAGTGGTGAGAATCTTGCGGCCAGCGACTACGTCATTGGCGAGGATCAGTTCTGCCGCGTCAGCGACTTGCACGACGCCACTATCATACCGATGCGTGCATACCTCCATCCATCCGACGCATCACTTACGTCAGCTGCGAAACTGAGCATTGGAAAGAACGATGGCAGCACTGCCATTGACCACCTCAACGCCATCAGCCGTGATGCCGACGCTGAATACTACGACGCAAGCGGTTGTCGCACCCATGGTCTGCAGAAGGGTCTGAACATCGTGAAGCGAGGCGGCAAGACATATAAGATCATGGTCAAGTAAGTTTCGCAAAGGCGAAAGCAGAGCCTGATATATCAAAAAAAGGTCTATATGCCACGATGAAAAGTGGTGTATAGACCTTTTATTATATGCGAAAGTTGAGTAAATGACGTTTTATACTGTCACTGTAGCTAATGCGGTGTTTAGCCTTGACTTTTGGATAAAATTAACTATTGTTTGCCTTGACTTTTGGATAAAAATAGTATCTTTGCAGCGGCTGGAACTTGGAAAAGTGGCAAAAAATGCCCTAAAAAGGGTTGGAAAAGCTCCATTTTCAGTCTAAAACAGGTTGGAAAAGTTCCGTAAACCTATAAAATATGGTTAGAAAAAGTAATACATATATGCTTAACAGAAAGATATACAGCTATTTACGCAATTTCTTCGTAACAGAAAAAAAAGCGCTTCTCATTTCAGGTGCTCGTCAGGTAGGTAAGACTTTTGCAATCCGAAAAATTGGAGAGGAATGCTTTGCAGATGTAGTGGAGTTCAATTTCCTCAATAATCCTAAGTATAGGGAGGCATTTAAGTCTCCTTCTGATGCTAAGGAAATCCTCCTGCGCCTTTCTGCCTTGGCAGAGAAGAAACTTACTCCAGGTAATACACTTGTTTTCTTTGATGAGGTGCAGGAATGTCCGGAGATAGTTACTGCCATCAAATTCTTGGTAGAAGACGGTAGCTATCGCTATGTGATGAGTGGATCGTTGTTAGGGGTAGAGTTGAAGGACATCCGCAGTGTACCTGTTGGCTATATGGCAGAGAAAGAGATGTTTCCTCTCGATTTTGAGGAATTTGCAGAAGCAGTAGGCATGAGCACAGGAGTAATGACCTATGTCAAGGAGTGCTATGAGCAATGCAAGGTAGTGGACGAGGTTGTGCATAATAAGCTGAATGACCTCATTCATCTTTATCTCATCATAGGAGGAATGCCTGAGGCTGTCCAAAAGTATATTAATACGAATAATTTACAGATAGTACGTGAGGCACAACGAGAAGTCATGCACCTCTACGGAAAGGATATAGCCAAGTATGACCCGAAGAACAAGCTGTATATCAAAGATATTTTCGATTTAATACCTTCAGAACTGAATGCCAAGAACAAGCGTTTTATTTTGAAGGCATTAAATGAAAAGGCAAAGTTTGAGCGTTACAGAAATTCTTTCTTATGGCTATCTGATGCAGGCGTAGCACTCCCAACTTATAATGTAGAAGAACCTCGTTTGCCATTAAAACTCGGTGAACAGCGCAATTTGTTTAAGTTGTTCATGAACGATGTGGGGTTGTTGGCAAGTCAGTATGCTGCCAACATAGCGATAGACTTACTTACGGGTACAACAGAAATCAACAATGGAGCCATTTATGAGAATTTTGCAGCACAAGAATTACGTGCTCACGGATACAATCTTTATTATTTCAATAATAAGAAGCAAGGGGAACTGGACTTTGTAATAGAAGACAGAGGTAAGATTTTGCCGATAGAAATTAAGTCGGGCAAGGATTATAAACGTCATAATGCACTCTCTAATGTGATGAACAATGAGGAGTATGCTATCCCTCGCGCCATAGTTTTTTCAAATGGCAATGTTCAGGTCGTAGGTAAGATTCTCTATTACCCTATTTATATGTTGATGTATCTTCAACCCGAAATGATAAAGAAACCTATATTCAGGTTTGAACCAATTTAGGCTTTTATTACTTTTAAATTGATGATAGCGCTGGAAAAAGGTCTATATGCCACGATGAAAAGTGGTGTATAGACCTTTATTATATGCGAAAGTTGAGTAAATTACAGCTGGGATACGAGCGTGCAGCGTATGGCAAGAAGCTGTTAAAAGCTCTTTCTGAGAAACTGTGTCTGAAATACGGTGAGGGTTGGTCTTATTCTAATTTAAGACAAATTCGTCAGTTCTATTTAGCGTATGCGAATTTGACAGACGGTGTTTGTCAAATTCAGTTTGATTTGTCATAATCGCATTTTCTTATCCTTATGCGTATTGAGAATCATGGTGAGCGCAACTTCTATGAGATTGAGGCCCGATTCTGTTTATTCGGAGTCTAAACTGGAGGCCAGTAGCATCGTCCGCAAGCAGCCGTGATGCCGACGCTGAATATTACGATGCTAAGGGTCACCGCATCCATAGTCTGCAGAAGGGTCTAAACATCGTGAAGCACGACGGCAAGACGTATAAGATAATGGTTAAGTAAGTTTCGCAAGTATATTCCACACGCCCTAAAAGGGCCAAGAAGCTCATATAAGCAGCACGCCCTGAAGGCCAAAAGTCCATATAAGCAGCACGCCCAAAAGGCTCATATAAGCAGCACGCCCTGAAGGGGCAGAAGCTCTTAGCCCAGGGCAGCGCCCTGGGTTTTTTGTGGGTCGCAAACCTGGCGCCCTGTAAGGGCAAAAGCTTTAAAACTATAGGCAGAAGCTTTACATATCGCAACGAATTTTCCTTTTTTATTAGGTATATTTTAAAGCTTTTGCCCATACAGGGCGCATTGCTGACTGACATTATACCCAGGGCGTTGCCCTGGGCTAAGAGCTTCTGCCCTTTACCTTTCCGCTACGCGCCGGTGACCGTTGGTTCAGGGCGTGCTGGGTAATATCAATCGTATAGGAGGATATATTGGGTAATGCCATTAATCCGAGCTACATCAGCAAGTCGGGTAAGAAGACTCCGGCTTTACAGCTAAATTTTCAACCAAAAAGGCTGTTGGCTATAACTTCTAACGACCGAAGGGAGTGATAACTTCTTTAACTTCCATAACTTCTGAACTTGCTAAAGTTCAATCATTAAAAACTGCAGCAAAGATACAAATAATCCCTCAATGAGGGATGAATTCTTCAGAAAAGTTCCCTCAATGAGGGATGAATTTAATCATTTTTATCCCTCATTGAGGGATTTTTACGCATATTATGGCGTAATTTACAAGGGATGATCATCGGAAAACACAGCAAATTACTCCCGAAATCTGCCAATATGCGTTTGGCGCAAGCAGAAAATTTGACAAAAAATGGGGAAAATACGCAAAAATCATGAAGAAAAACACAAAATCGATGTAAAAGAAAACGATAAAAGTGGAGAAATGAGGGGATGTGCTAACCCAAAACAGGGGATGCGGGGCCAAAAACAGGGGATGCGGGCACTCTAAAAAAGGGCGCATCCCCTGTGGAGACACTTTGCTAAAACCGACCAAATCCATAACTAAAAAAGTGGATGAAAACAGAAATTACTACCCTTTTTGAACAGTTATTACTACCAAAACTGCTGCCGTGCCGATTCATTTCAACATTTATATATAAACAACGCGAGAAAAATGGTATAAAGTATTAATAATTAGATGGATGCGAGAAAAATGGAGACAAAAAAGTGCACTGCATCCCCTATTTTGTTTTTTGCCCGGCATTTTGGCATGATGGAAAAATACACTCTGACCGTTAAGAGATACTAAACTTTCGCAACAAAATTAACGTTGTTGTCTCATATAGGAGATAACATCGGTTACAAAAAAAATGCCGAACTTTGCAGGTAAATAGAAAACCAACACCGCTATGGCAAAAGATGCAGAAATAAAACAAGTGCTTTCACTGCCCGAAGACAAGAAGCAGAAACTGAGATGCATCTACAGATTTTGCCGTAGAAGGCAAGACTTTTTGGCTAAACAAATGAGAATATACAAAATAAAGTTTCGCAACATCATGGATGAAGGTCATTTCAACTACAACGCACTGAGGCACTTGGACGAAGGAATACTCGCCCCGGAACAGATACTCCGCATAGAGCTGAGCATCATCAACATTCTGAGGAAAAGGGATGAAGAGGAGCGTATGAAACATTCATCGCGTGAAAGAGTAAAGAGCTTGACAGACGAGTTCACTGAAAGTTACTATCTGTTCAAACTCAAAATGCCCCGTGGTGACAACGACAAGCTCATAGAAGCCCACGCCGCATTCAGTCGGGAACAACAGAAAGGCACCCTCTACCGCAAGGCCGAAATACTGTACCAACACGAAATGAATACAAAATAATAAATCCTAAGAATCATATAAATTTATAAACAACCTAAACAATGGAAACAACCAATAACCTGCCGTCATTTTTTGCCTCGTTAAGGGTGACCAAGCACAGTCCGCTCATCAGTACCGCAGAACTGGAAAGACTCATCCTCTATGACAAGGCACTGGAAGAAAACACAAAGAGCTATCGCAAGGCGCAAAGTGTAGACACAAAAATGGCCTATAACACCAAGCGCCTTCAACCCGCCATTTGCCCCTCCATCCAGTTCAGGCGTACAGGACGAAAGCTCGAGGACTTCGGATGCGCCACGGGATGGCTCATGCTCGACTACGACCACGTCGCAGAAATCGGGCTCGACGAGAAAGTGGAGATAGCCTCCAAGTCGCCCTACTCCATGGTGGTGTACCGCACCATCAGCGGAAAGGGACTACGCATCCTCCTACGCTACGAACGGCCTAAGGGATGCACCCTCACCATCACCGAACTGCACCATCTCGCCGTCGACAAAGCCATCTCCATCTACGACGACCTGCTGCACATCTCTGCCGACCAGCAGTGCAAGGACATGGTGAGGCTCTGCGGACTCGCCCACGACGCAAAAGCCTATTTCTGCTGGGACTCCAAGCCCCTCACCTTCACCCCCGACGAGGTGGACTGGTTCTATCAACACGTGGTGCTGAAGGAACAGGAGAAAGAGGAGACAGCCGACAAAGCCGTCAGGAAAAATGCCGAGAAGAACCGCAGCAAGAGCAACGCCACCAAGGCCGGCACCCCCACCTTCGAAGCCATCATACAGCGGGTGGAGGACCATGCCAGGAACTGGCGGGTGCAGTTTCAGCCCGGCAGCCACCACGAATACTGCATGCGGTTTGCGGGATTCTGCCACAGCTACGGTGCCGACAAGGAGCAGCTGCTCAACTGGATGCTGCAGCAGTATGGCAGCCAGTACGACGGCATTAAGAGCATCGTAGACTGGATGTACAAGCACCCCGCCAACTTCGGCTGCTGGCACCTCTATGCCCCCGGCGAACGATACAAGCGCACCCCCGACGTCAAGGACGTGAGGCAGTGGCTCAGCACCCGACTCGAGCTACGCCGCAACACCATCACCGACAAGACCGAGATGCGGGGACTCGACATCCAGAACACTAATTATTTCCGCTGGACCATCGTAGACGACCCCATCGAAAACTCCATCTTCTCGTGGATGGATCTCGACGGACTGAAGATTCCCCTCAACCTGCTGGACATCGTGCTGAACAGCGACTTCGTGAGACGATACAATCCACTGACCGAATTTCTCGAGAGCCTGCCCGAATGGAAGGAGGGTGACCCCGACTACATCGGTGAGCTGAGCCGGCGCGTGGTGGTGAAGAACTACCCCACCCACTTCCACACCCAACAGGAGTTCACCGAGATGTTCCGCAAGTGGATCGTAGGCATGGTGGCGTGCTGGGTATCCCCGAGGGTGGTCAACGAGATGGTACTCATCCTCGTGGGCAAGGGCGGACTCTACAAGACCTCCTTCTTCCAGTACCTGCTGCCTCCCGAGCTGCGCCAGTATTACGCCAACGACTCCACCGCCGACTACAACAACAAGGACTTCCTGGAGCTGTGTGCCAGCAAGGCTCTCATCTGTCTCGACGAGTTTGAGACGCCCATGGGCAAGAACCTCAGCGCCTTCAAGAGCATCGTCACCAAGCCCACCATCACCCTGCGACGTCCCTATGCCCGCTACAGCTCTCAGCTGCTCCACAACGCCTCGCTCTGCGGCACGAGCAACAACATCCATATCATCAGCGAACAGGAGACACGTCGCTACCTCGTATGGGAGGTGGAACGCATCCAGAGTCCTCGCGAGACACCCATCGACTACCGCCATCTCTATGCCCAGGCCTTAGCGTTGGGACAGAAGGTGATGAAGGAGAAAATGCTCTCTGCCGCATCCGATGGCGAGGAGGAGCCTTGGGTGTACTGGCTCACACCGAAGGACATCCGTCATTTGGAGGTGCACAACCGCCTCTTCATCGTGAACAACTACATGGAGGAGCTGATCCTGAAATACTACCGTGTCCCCGACCCCGACTCCGACATCCACTCCCCCAACCTGAAGTTCGTGACGAGTGCCGAGATCCTCGAACACATCGCCGTCAACCCGGTGTTCCGCTCCTCCTTCTCTACCCGCAACGTGGGCGACGTGATGACCCACCTGGGGTACAGCAAGACGCGGCGCAACAACTCCCACGGGTGGTGGGTGGTGGAGAAAGAGGGAGTCACCATTGCTGCTGACTCCCGCTTCATTGAGAACAAAGATGAATTGTGATTCGTGGGAGCGAATGCGATGTTCGCCACGTTCGCTCCCAGGATTCTCTGGCTCGCTCACACGATCGCTGCTTTCGCTCCCATGATTGCTGCTTTCGCTCTGGGGATTTTTTCGAAAACCCACCAGTCCTCCCTTACCCTTAAGGGAGGGTCCACCTCTCATCTCGGTCTTCTCCCCTCAGGGAAGAAGAGGAAACCGCTCCTCCTCGTCGCTCGTAACCATTTCATTCTATGGTTGGCGGACCATCAGAGGTCTTCGCCAGCAGCAGAGCTGCATTTTGCGGTATGCGACCGCAAGGATATGAGAGAGCGAAGGAGCTGCAGATAGGCCAATAGCTGCTCGCCCTGATGGTCAAGAAGCTCATGGAAGCAGCACACCCTGATGCCCAATAAGCCCATAGCAGCACGCCCTGAAGGTCAAAAAAACTCACAGAAGTAGCACGCCCTAATGCCAATAAGCCCATAGCAGCACGCCCTGAAGGGGCAGAAGCTCTTAGCCCAGGGCATCGCCCTGGGTATAATGGCAATGGGCAAGGCGCCCTGCAAGGGCAAAAGCTTTAAAATTCATCAAACTCAACTTTCGCAAATAGGGAAGTTTAAGAAGTTAAAGCCATATGCTTTACAGCTAAATATACAAAAAATAAGGCTGTTGTCTTAACTCCTTAACTCCTTAACTCCCTTAACTCCTGAACATCTCCCTTACCCCCCAAAAAATAAACAAAAACCATTAATAAAAATGCAACTCAGACTATACGAAAAAGCAGAGCTTGCCATGCTCTACTTCCCCCATTCGACCCCCAAGGTCGCAGTCAACCGACTCTCACGTTGGATCAAGAACATACCCGAACTCTACGTTGCACTGCAACGGTGCAACGTAGGGAAGAACTCTCATTTCTACAGCCGCCAGCAAGTAGATCTCATCTTTCAGTACCTTGATGAACCCTGAAGCATGCTGTAGCAGCTCATGCTGCTACAGCTCTTTGCAAAGAACTGTCCGAAACTACTCCCGTCCTCCTTTTGCCATAAGGATTCTTTCGAAACTACTCCCGTCTTTCTTTTGCCATAATGATGGTCTTTTTCGAAAACCCACCAGTCCTCCCTTACCCTTAAGGGAGGGTCCACCTCTCATCTCGGTCTTCTCCCCTCAGGGAAGAAGAGGAAACCGCTCCTCCTCGTCGCTCGTAACCATTTCATTCTATGGTTGGCGGACCATCAGAGGTCTCGCCAGCAGCAGAGCTGCGGTTTTTTGTGCGGGGATAAACCCGCTTTCACTCAAGGACTTGCTTAGGGGCTGCTTGATGATGCTGTGACAACACAAAACTTCCAGAAAATCTCCCCATTTGCAAAAGTGGAGTAAAAAATGCAGAGATTCTTTGCTTTTCAGAAAAGAAATCGTATTTTTGCAGCAATAAAAAAGATTTTATTATGGATGTAACAATACAATCGGTCAATTTACAACTTCCGAGTTCAGACATTCTGTTTTTGAAGGAATTGGCTAACAGGATGGGATGGAAAACCAATACTGTAAACTCAGAAACTTCCAAGACAGAGTTGGACAAGGCCATTCTTGATGTTAAGAAGGGAAACGTGAAAAACTTCGACACATTAGAGGAAATGATGAACTATTTAGATGCTTAAAAATGTATAAGTTACAACTCTCTGGAAGATTTAAGAAATCGTACAAGAAGTGTATCAAACGAGGATATAACAAGTCTTTGTTTGAGGAAGTTGTGACTATTTTAATGAAAGGAGAACAATTACCTGAAAATACAAAAATCACCCTTTGCATGGCAATTATGAAGGTTGAATAGCATTTATGAATTTGGCAAAGCTGCATAAGTAATTCACTCAAGTTTCATATGTTCAGAAGTTAAGGGAGTTAAGGGAGATGTTCAGGAGCTAAGACAACAGCCTTATTGTTTGAGTTCCCCCTGCTGCAAGAATTCTAAATGCACAGCAAACACCAAGCAGCCCGTAAGCGATTTGTATCCATGCGGTCGCATACCGCAAAATGCAGCTCCGCTGCTGGCGAAGACCTCTGATGGTCCGCCAACCTTATAGCGAAGCGGTTTGAGCACCGAGTAGGGCGGTTGGCACATCCCCTGTCCCCTGAGGGGAAAGGGGCTTGGGGAAAGCGGTGGAGCCCTCTTTAATGGTAAAGAGGGACGGGGTGATTTTAGTAAAATCCCTCATTAAGGCTAAGGAAATCCAGGTGGGTTTTCGAAAAAGCTTCGAGCAAGCACCAAGCAGCCCGTAAGCGATTTGTATCCATGCGGTCGCATACCGCAAAATGCAGCTCCGCTGCTGGCGAAGACCTCTGATGGTCCGCCAACCTTATAGCGAAGCGGTTTGAGCACCGAGTAGGGCGGTTGGCACATCCCCTGTCCCCTGAGGGGAAAGGGGCTTGGGGAAAGCGGTGGAGCCCTCTTTAATGGTAAAGAGGGACAGGGTGATTTTAGAAAAGAATTCATTAAGGCTAAGGGAGGACTGGTGGATTTTGCGAAATGATGCAATCAAAAAGCATCATTTCGCATCATTTGGCACCATTTCTCATGACATGTTTTATTTGGCATCATTGCCAAATAAAATCATCGTATCTTTGCATTGTCATTCAGAAAGAATGAACTTAGTGCACTCAAGTAATACATTAACCAAAATCTAAAAGAACTATGATTCTCTACAAGTTAGTAAAAAACAACAACAAAAAGTTTCCAGGAACGTACGGCAAGTACTATGCCCGTCCTGCAGTCACCGCAACCATCAGCATCGACCAACTCGCCGAGCACATGTCGAGCCACAACACACCCTTCTCGGCAGGAGCCGTACGCGGGATCCTCACCGACATGGTGAAGTGCGTCAAGGAACTCGTCCTCAGCGGCTACTCCGTGAAGATCGACGACCTCGCCATTTTCTCCATTGGCATCCGACCCAAAAAGGGAGCCGACACGAAGGAATCCTTCACCGTGGCAAAGAACATAGAGGGTGTCAAGCTCCGTGCCCGTGCCACAGGCAAGCTCACCAACAGCCGTCTTGACCTCGACGCCACCCTCAAGGATGCAGCCGACATCCTCGTCACCCCATCCACCACGAAGCCAGGCGGCACCACAGGCGGAGGCACCACTACCCCATCCGGCGGCTCTGACAGCAACCCATCCGGTGGCACAGGCAGTAACCCATCCGGCGGCGAGAATACCGGCGGCGAAGGAGAGTAATGTCTTAACTCCCTTAACTCCCTTAACTCCTCAAAATCTCCTGAAAATTCTCCTTGAAAAAACATTAACCATAAAAAAAATTAAACCATTATGAAAAAAGAAACATTAAAAAACATCATCAACTTCGTCATCACCGTTCTCACCGCCATTGCCGGCGCCTTCTGCGTCACCAGCTGCGGCAGAATGTAGACAACCACCCCATCGTTTGTTAACCAAAAAAATATGACGACTATGAAAAATCACCGTAACATCTCTCTCATCGTGCTGCATTGCAGCGCGACGAGAGTCAACCAGAGTTTCACCATCGAGCAGCTCGAAGCCTGCCATAAAGCCCGTGGCTACAGCAGCATCGGCTATCACTACTACATCACCCGCGACGGCACCCTCTACCCCTGCCGACCCGAGAACGAAGTTGGCGCCCACGCCCTCCACTTCAACAAGAACAGCATAGGCATCTGCTACGAAGGCGGACTCGATGCCAAGGGTCGTCCTGCCGACACCCGTACCGAAGCACAGAAGATCACCATGGAAGAATTGCTCCGCAGCCTCTGCCTCGACTTCCCCGATGCCGAGATCCTCGGTCACTGCGACCTCCCCGGCGTCCGCAAGGCCTGTCCCTGTTTCGACACCCGCAAATGGCTCAAGGAGATCCATTTCCACATCTGAAACTCCTTAACTTCCTTAACTTCCTTACTCAAGTTTCGCAAGTGGTTTAAGTACGGGCTGAAGGCCCAAAAGCTCTTAGCCCAGGGCATCGCCCTGGGTTTTTTATGTTCGCAAACCTGGCGCCCTGTAAGGGCAAAAGCTTTACATATCGCAACTGATTTACCATTTTAATTATGTGTATTTTAAAGCTTTTGCCCCTTCAGGACGTGCTGGTTGCGGGGGGCTTGCATACTGTGCTTCGGGCGGAGAACATTGGCTCAGGGCATGCTGATTCTATAAGTTTCTGACCTTATAGGCGGTCTAAAAAGGCTGTTGTCTTAACTCCTTTAACTCCTTTAACTCCTTTAACTTCCTTACATTTTTTCTTTTATCATGACTCCTGCTCGTGAGAGTCGGAGGCTTTTTTTATCAAAATTAAGCCAATCTTTTACCAGTCAGGCTACCTCACCATCAAGAAATACGACGAGTTTGGCTATACACTTGGCTTCCCCAACGAAGAGGTGAAACAAGCCCTTTACGACCAGGTTCTCCCATCCCTCGCCCTCCGTTCTGAGAGCGACCTCCAATCGCTCCAAGCCAACCTGTACGCCCAATTAGGGACAGGCGAGACAAACGAGGCAATGAAGACCCTGAAGGCCTTGATAGCCGACGTGCCGTACAGCAATAAGAAACTCGCCTCCATGGACATGGAAGAGCGTTATCGTCTCATTATCAGTACCATCCTCAATGCTATTGGACTAAAGGTAGAAGTAGAGAAAATGATTTCCACAGGTAGAATCGACATGACAGTACAGACCTCCCGTTATATCTACGTAATAGAATTGAAATTGCAAAACAACGGTGGCAAGTCTGCTGCCACTCATCAGATTTTCGACCGCCAGTATCTGGAACCTTTCCTTGCAGACAGCCGTCAGGTCATCGGATTAGGCCTTGAGCTCGACGATAAAGGCAAAGGTCTCATAGATTGGCAAGAAGTCCAGCAGTAATTCCTGCATCAACAAGCACCCATCAAGCATCGAGCACCCAGCAAGCAAGTATCAAGCAAACTGGAATGAGTACCCAGCCAGCATCGGGCAAACTATGAGCAAGCAACCAGCATAAGCAGCAAGGAGCAAGTTGCCCATAACCAAGTCCTTGAGTGAAAGCGGGTTCATCCCCGCACAAAAAACCGCAGCTCCGCTGCTGGCGAAGACCTCTGATGGTCCGCCAACCATAGAATGAAATGGTTACGAGCGACGAGGAGGAGCGGTTTCCTCTTCTTCCCTGAGGGGAGAAGACCGAGATGAGAGGTGGACCCTCCCTTAAGGGTAAGGGAGGACTGGTGGGTTTTCGAAAGACCTCTTATTATGGCTAAAAAAGGACAGGTTGATTTTCTAAATAAAATCCTCCTCTTTTAAGAAAAATATTATTTTGTCATAGCCAAAAACTATGACAAAATAACATTAGAATAATAAAACATTCTCTTCCGCAGCCATACCCAAGTCCTCCCTTTCCGGCAGCCTGTATCTCAGGTCCCTGTCCTGGATGAAGATATGGTTGAGCGTGTACTCCAGCGACTCGAGTGTCTTCTCTCTCCTCTCCCCTTTCAGTTCACACTCCCACACGGTGATGCAGTGCCACCCCATCCTTGCCAGCTGTTTCAGTTCTTCCCGGTCTCTCTCCCTGTTGCGTGAGATTTTCCTCTCCCAGAACTCCGTATTCGTCTTCGGCACCCTGTAGTATTTGCATCCTTCGTGTCCATGCCAGAAGCATCCATTCACGAAGATGCACGTATGGTATTTGCGCAACACAATGTCAGGGTGTCCAGGCAGCCTCGGGTTATTCACCCTGTACCTGAACCCCCTGCTCCACAAGTATTTCCGCACCACCATCTCCGGCTTCGTATCCTTGCTCTTAACGGCCGCCATATTCTTGTGCCGCTGCTCTATGGTCAAATGGTCTGACATTGGTTATAAATCTTACGATACAAAATTATGTTCTATATTCCTTCAGTATTTCTGCTGTTGTAAACAGAGGTTCTCCAGGAATATAACTCTTAAACTTCGTCAGATGGGAAGTCCTGTAATTTAAATACTACCTTTGGAAGATAGTGTCCATGTGCCATTCCAAGAAAGACTTATTGGGTTTATATTCTTCAGGAATTGCCAATTGTAGATGGTTGATACTTCCGAAATGCTTCTCGAAATAGCCTTTACTCTCCTGCTCCAAGATGCGAGGAGAAAGAACAACCTTATACTCCTGATCGAAACCAATCAAACCTTTATCAAAAGCACTATCATAAAGTGATGAAAGACAAATACCATTTTCAGGATTCAAACGCTCTTTCTCATCCATAGCCCAAGGCTTGATGTGGCTGGCAACAAGGAGCTCTGGAATATCGATACCTGTAAGCGCACATTTACAAGAATAATTAGAAAGGATGATAGAGCGGAATACAGACTGATTAACCCTTGTTTTGATGGCTCTCACCTTATCTTCGCCCTGAAGATTGCTCAGACCATTTAACTCAGCCTTAAATTTCTCATCAATAGTAGAGTTTTCCAATTGAGCAAGAATTCGCTCACTTTCAAAGAGCAACGCTTCTCTATTTTCATTAAACTCGTTCCAATAAGGAAGGCATTGCTGTCTTCCAGCCTCCAACCCATGTCGTCCTGAAGAAAGAATGTAAGGGTCGCAAGCCGCAAAATTGGAAAGGCGCATAGCGACAGAATTATCAGTTCTGCCTATCAACGCTGCCAACTCTTTTACCTCCTTGGTAGTATGGTTTAGTTTACCAAATGGCAGTTTATAGTAGAGATTCAATACTACAATAAACTCTTCTCTTGACCAAAGCCTCTTCTTTGCCATAATCTACTTATTTTAAAATTAGATTAAAAATATTCTGTACCTCTACTTTGTTTATATGTTCAGAATCAGTAGAATCATTAGCTATTATTTTACACAAATCACTAAAATCACAATAACACATTTCCTTGTTTAAACATAATACATTCTTATCATTATTATTAAATTCAAAATCTAAATAATAAATTTGCTTTTTACAACCTATCTTCTGAAGCTCTTTACGTATATTATCCAAAGCATTTTTTTTATTTATAATAAAAACTTCTATATCGCAATTCATTGTACTCTCAAAGAATTCCTTAAAATAATCAAAATCTATTCCTAGCAAACTTAACCCAAATATAACGATTCGCTTAGATTTATTAAGTGTATCAAGAAAATGGTTTTTGCATTATTACCAAGCTGATGCGATTTACGAAGAAAATATAAAGCTTTAGGCATTCTTTCATCATCATTAGTACCGAAAACAATGCCTGGGTGAATATTTGACTTATTTTGAAAGTCCAAAGATCTATGCAAAAAGACAAACATATTTTCTAAATCTGCAGCCCTTATTCCTATTGGAGGTGTACATGGCACCTTTATATTATTGATAAAAAATTGTAAATAAACACTAAGACTACACGGGTCGTCCAAATAATTAAATGAGATTATTTTATTATTAGGAAATTTCCATATAGATTGTTTATCTTTTCTTTTTAACAAGGATGTTATCAATTCATCCTCATTTTCACCGCAAGCACCCAAAACAGCTGCAAAAATTCGATAGGCTGGAACAAGGTTTTTATTGTTAGGTTTAGCTTTTGCAAGAAACTTCACTAACTCCTCTTTTAGAAGCTTTACTCCTTCTTTTACTTCTGAAACTATGTCCTTCGTAAGTTTTTTATTTGGGTTCTTTGTTTTCTCTAACTTTATTAATTTTTTGCCTTGTTCACTTTCAAAGGTATAATGTAGAATTATTGTTTCAAAATCATACCAAAAATCCTTATTTCCCCCATTGTCCTTTATATATTTCAACAAAGAGTTATTGGAATGCTTTTCCCAAAATTTATTTTTCTCCAACTGATCATAAAAGGCTTTATAACCAGTATTCATACCTAAATTCAAATCAAAACCATTCCCTATGATTAGCGTTGTATTGATATCCTTATTCATTATTGCATTTTAATATTAAACATACGTTTCAATTTTAAACAGAAGCAGTTTAGATATTTATATAATATATCTACCATTCCTCTAACAATTCTTCTAACTTGATTTCTTTAAGGTCTGCTGTTTCATTGAACATATTCTGCATCATAGCCACCCAGTTAGCCTTATAATAGATAGGATTACAATCTATTGCCCAAAGTTCGCTAATATCATCAATGAGAGCTTCATCAGGATGATTCAACAAATAAACAATATCGTCTTTAAGATCATAAAGTCTACTTATAATTTGAGGTACAGGAGTTTTGAAGTGACAATTCCCAATCTTGGAGACTTTACCTCCAGAGGTGAAGAAATCACGAATATTAGAACAGATAAGAGCACGACGACTACATAACCATAAAGCGGCACGCTTGTATTTTGTCTGTGTTTGATTACTCAAGATTTCGGGAAAAAGAATAAACATACGGACCAATATATCATGCTTTTCTTCCAACGATGTATCATTTAAGAATCTAATGGTCATAGGTACAGATGTTTCAGATTCCTCATCTCCTATCCACCAAGGCATTTCATATCCTTCTTTCGCAGAAGAGCGAAAGAACTGTCTAACCTTATGAATTTTTTCCCTTTCACCTAAAACTCGAAAATCATCATAATCAATTTTCATCTTTTGAAAGATATTCTCCCGTTTTTTCTTATCCAATTCCATATCTATCTGATAACGAGGCTGATGGGTCAAAGAAATATTATCAAGGCATTCTTCGTATGGTTTGCAACGAAACTCTGCATAGTCACCTCCTAACTTACCAAATAACATATATATCATAGAAACATCTTCTATTCGGGTTGATTCTACGATACTACTGCCTATGGACTTCCATGTGTTAGTAGATGTTGTCTTGACTTCTACTCCATAGTATTTTTCTGCCTGTATATCAGGAAATTTCGCTCCTGAAACCAACTTGATTTCCTCCTTTCTAAAAGGAGTCTGCGGAGAAACTTCATGTAACACATTCAATGCTACAGCTTCCATTTTAGTGCCTCCACAGTCCTTGTAAAGAGAATGGTCAAGTTTCACCTTGTCATTGAGACATTTTTCCGTCAATGACATAAAATCAGAAAAAGCTTCATTAGCCCTGCTGATGTCTCGCTTTCTAATAGCAATTATATTTTCTACAACATTGTCCATAGTTTCATCATTTTAGTCAGTTGGCACAAAATAATCATCCCACACATCTTGCAACCTCATTGCAATATTAAATGCCAAGACAGGAGGAACAGCATTACCTATTATCTTGTAAGCACCTGATGAACTCAATCTATATCCACGTCCAGAGGTGTTTTTCATTACAAAGCGATAATCTGGAGGAAATGTCTGTATCAAAGCACATTCTCTTGGTGTCAATCTACGCTCTTGCAAACCTGCATTAAGCTCATCAAAATGCTTGCCCCCATGTTCTAAAGATAGTCTTCTAAACTCAATATTACCATGATGTTCTGAGCGGATTGTAGGTGCAAGATTATCAAGTTTTATTTCTGTCTGTCCTTGTCCTGTAGCCAAAAGTTTAGCTTTAGAATACAGCTGCTGTGAAGCATCTATGGAATTCTCTGGTTCTTTAAGTCCTTTCAAAACATCTTGAGTCGTAACAATACCTAATAAATGACTACCCTTTACGGTCGCTGAATGTGTAGGCGTAGGGTAAGGATTGTATTTATGAGGAACCTGATTAGAGCTTAAAGCCTCCAAAGCTTCTGGTTTAAGAGCATCTTTTCGGATACCGATAAAGATAACGCGTTCACGCATCTCAGGAACTCCATAATTACCCGCATGTAAAACCTGTGGAGGCAAAACTATATAACCTTCTCCATCGGCACTAGCAAAATCCTTTTGAATAATATCTTTCACATCCCCAAGATTTACAAGTCCCTTTACATTTTCTGCAATAAATACTTTAGGCTTTACTATATCTATCACTTGTTTCATCCAATAATAAAGACGGCCTCGAGTTTCTTCCGAAGGCTCGTCATTCTCTCGTTTCTTGCCATAATCATCCTTATCTGAATTGAAACCTTTTCTCTTACCAGCCACGCTGAAATCCTGACATGGAAAACCACCAGTTACCACATCAACGTTTTTTGGAAATATATCAGCACCCTGATTATGCATCTTCACTAAATCTACAATACTTATATTATGATACATTTCGGGAGTGTAACCAAATCTAGACATATAAGTAGTCCAAGCAACTTCTGCTTCTTTTAAAATATCATTGGCAAAGACTGTCTTAAACTTTGTCTTTTTAAGCATCACCCAATTATCATTGACAATATAATCTATGTATTTGCTATTTTCAGGGAAAGATTTTCGATGAGCAATGAAACTACCCTCAAACCCTAGATCCATACCACCACAGCCAGAAAACAATGATAACACACGCAACTTTCCATCCATATCATGAGTCTCATCATGATATATAATAGGAATTTGTGCATTCTGTAATATATCGGATTGCTCAGGCGGCAACACGTATGGTTTTACGTCACTATAATTATCTTTTGTCATTTGTTGTTTATTTTACGAACAAAGTTACAGTTTTTATCTGAAACTCGCAAATGTTTTATTTATTTTTTCAACTATAGTAATCTTTTATTTAATCTTTTTGATTTACAATCTACCAAAATCGAATATTATTGAAAAATGAAAATGACCGAAAATGACCATGACCAGAAATGACTGGATCACAATCTCTTTCAAGCATACAAAAGGTAACAAAGACTTCTAATTATCCATGAAAATACAAAAAGAAAAGCTTAAACTTGCATAAGAGAAAAATATTACTTATTTTTGCAAGCAAATTTTAATATAAAACGGAAAGGTCACAACACCAGCAAGTAATGGGCATTATAACTTATTTGAGTTTCCATTATGCGACTTATCTAAAACATTTAAATTAGAGGAGGACAAATTATGAAAACAATAAAGGGGATTGGAATAAAGAGCCGAAACTTCGATAAATTCAAGAAAGTAGCCGATCTCATCTATTTTGATGGGGCACTGTTGTCGCACTATGTAACAAACAACGGCGACAACTATCTCTTCTATTGGATTGACCAAGATGATACGGACAATCGCTGGATGTTCATCAGAATCGATTACGACATGATACAAAAATACATCAAGAAAGAGTTGACTTTGCGCAATGTACTGAGTTCGCCATTAGATGACATAGTATATACTGTAGATATAGATATAGAAGGAAAACATCACAATTTCCAGGCACACTCTATAGAAGATCTTCCAGAAGACTATCTCCCTGCCGAAGATTCTTATAACGAATTTGAACCAGAAGATGTCAACAAAGAGAATATGTCTATAGCAGAAATGAGTGGCAAGAAGCTCGATTGGTTCCGCAAGGTCTGTGCTGCGGTACTATAACTCATAGCGTGATAATTTTCAAGAAACGAGCAACGCACGAACTACCCCCACATCCGCGGCAGTCCAGTCGAGATTATTCAAACTTCGGACACTTAATGACACCTAACCTTAATGCTTCTTACGTCCAAAATTCGGAGTCGCCAGTGGGTTGCATCTCACCTCTACAACGGGGGCATGTGTGATGGTCCCAGAGATGAATGCGGTCGGAACCGCAACGGAGGCAGAGTCTGCCTACAAGGGAGTTGAAGCTGGGGGCGGCATCTCCTATGACGCCGCCTACAACAAGGGGGACTATGTTGTGGCAGTCGGGGCAGGTCATGGCTTCTATGTGTTGGCCCATGAAGCCACGGCCTTCATATATGTCCGTGGCATAACCGCATTTCTTGCATTTATATTTGCTTTTTCTTGACATAATAGTGTTTTTCTCGAAAATTCTGCTAAAATATGCCGAATAGCTAAAAATGAGCGATTTACAAGTGTTTCACCTCAATAGAGGTAATGACTTGGTAATAGTTTTAACTTCTGTATTATACATAAGTTTGCATTACTTGTCAAACAACTCTTTTCGGTGACAAAGGTACAACATTTATGTGGATTGATGAAAATCATATCCATTTTTTAGATTTTATTTTCAGTTGCTGCCATATACGTAACTACTCAACACCCCTTGGATGTGTCAAATCCGCAAAATATTGATGATTTTGGCTATATTTATGCTACAAAATAGGCTATTATGTCAAATGAGTACTTGAAATTCATTTTTAGGGGCTAAGTAGTAACAAGAACATCTGAGACCTACAGAGAATGAACCGCCAACCTTTGGGGAGGAATAAATTGAAAAATGCTTCCATACTGCGGGAGTACGGAAGCATTGGTATGGGGGAAAAGACAAAAGATTATTGCAGACTCTTGTCAAGAATTTCAAGAAGAATGGTAGGGTCCTCGTGGATTTGCTCAGCAGTGAGTCCTCTCTTTTCCACTTCTTCAGCGACGGCAGGATAGTCCTTGAATTTATCCTTTATCTTTTTCAACAGTTTCTTTTGAGAATATTTTTCTCTTTTGGAATTAATTTTTTTATCCTCAAATAACATCCAATAGTAAACAAGCTTTCCGCCATCAACCTTATAGTCGTATGATCTACAACCTGAATAAGTGGTACCGGCAACATACGGGATGCCTGTAAAAGTTCTGCTTGTGATGGTGTTTTCAAAAGCAAACGGCTGCATATAGCCAGTAACATGTTTACCCTTGTAAATGACAGTTGCCAAATATTGGAATTTAGGGTCGTCATCTATAAGAATGAAAGTGCGCTGCTTGCCGTCTTGCATAGCATTGTCCACCACAAGGGATTTTATATCTACTATCTTGTATTTTACATCCTTGCCGTTTTGTGTTTCACTGAAATAGATGTTTTTTTTCATGAAATGAATGTCGTTCTGCAAATAGCCGTTGAGCACAGTGCCGTCTTTGAGCGTCAGCACTGCCTTAGGCCATACGACTTTGGGTTTCTTGGCGTTTGCTGTTATCGCAAACGAGAATACCATTAGGAAGATGATAAAAAGTAACTTTTTCATATGTACGTTTATTTAATGTTTCGATAGATATTTTTAACACTACAAAAATTTGATTACAAAAACTTTGTCATAAATCATAATCAAGGAAGTTATTCCAAAACTTCATCAAGTTTTCTGACTAATATAGTAGGGTCTTTACGAATCTCTTTCATACTTAGACCTTTGAGTATTTCCTTTATCTGAGGATAACCTTTAAAATACATTTTTAGCACAGTCTTTTGACCAATTCCTGCAATACTATTATCCATCAAATAATAGCTTCTCGCAAAGTCCTCGTCCTTGGATTTGTAATAAAACATAAGGCCAAATCCGTAAATACTGCCCGATTTCACATGAGTATTTGTTCTTATGTAGTGAACATACGCTGAAATGTTTTTCCCCTTATAAACAGGATGGAGAAATACGGGATTTTTGTAGAGCTTGGGGGCTTTCTTATAAGACATTCCCAATCCCATCTGGGCATACAGAGGAATCCAATTTGTTACTTCTTTTGCCTTTTTACCATAGAATTTTATTTCTTTTACATCAGCAGAAGTATAGTCGAAGTTCTCACCACTCACTTCATTCTTTATTCTAACTTCGTGAGTATTATCTACATTAAAAGACAAACTTTTAATTTTTCCTTTCACAACTTTTCCGTTGTTTAAAATAATCTCAGAAGTCTGAGCTTGAACTATTCCACAAAGAAGAATAGCAAGAAACATAAAAATCAACTTTTTCATACGCATGACTATTTAATTTTGTTTCAATTTAAATTAATTGTTTTGCTTATAAAGATAGGATGCTTTTCTTTAACTGCCAAAGAAAAAGAATATTATTAACACAATTATATAGATATATAACAAAGTTTAGCATATAATGGCAGTAATTGCAGTTGGTATACTCATTTTCTGCGACCATCGGGAGCAAAAATTCTCCACCCTCATGGTGGAGCGAGGAGTTTTGGGGTTCCCGAAACATAACCTCGCTCCCTCCTCTAAGAACAAAAGACGAGATATTTGCCTTTCGGCTTTCCATGCCCAAGGTTGCAGACCTTAATTCTCTCAATTTGCGCCAAACATCAAAGCTGCCACATTGAAAGAACAAGGTCACAGACACAAGCTACTTTGTACATGGAGTTTGCAAAGGAAAAGGTGATATTTTCAGTGTGAAACTTGCCAAGTGTTTCAGTTGTGTGTTGTTGATTTCCTTTGTGAACTATGCCGAGTGTGTTATGTGTGCTGTGTGTCCTCGGTATAGTCTGCATAAATCTAATGCCATGCTAAAACACTGCGGAGGTTCGCCCAA
>OKUU01000069.1_pt1 | contig 41243 bp, 30 predicted proteins | sample 1606561 | NCBI WGS metagenome assembly OKUU01 (sample SAMEA3882506, study PRJEB24775) | human gut metagenome | biome: human-associated habitat; feature: intestine environment; material: feces | place: Netherlands | collected 2009/2010
CATTTTGTAACTTTTAAGTGTTTAATTATTCTTTACAAAGATACAAAATATTTTTGGTATAAGCAAATATAAATAGTTAATATACAATAAGATACAACATTAATATCTATATGTTAAAAGATAAAAAGTTTGATGCGTTTGCCCTGCCATGGCACAGGCTCCTGCTTTCCCCGGAGCCGAAGGTCATGGTAGATTTGTTACTGGAGGAAGAGGCGGTAAAATCTATCACGTAACGAATCTCAACGACAGCGGAACAGGCTCTTTCCGAGAGGCTGTCAAGTCGGGCAAAAGAATCATCGTCTTCGATGTGGCTGGCGTCATCGCCCTGAAGTCTGACTTGAAGATAGCAGACAATATCACCATCCTCGGACAGACAGCCCCTTCGCCAGGCATCACACTGCGCTATTATACGGTTCAACCGGGTAGCAACAATATCATCCGTTTCATCCGCATTCGCCGTGGACAGGAGAAGAACATCAATGACGGTGCTGATGCCTCATGGCAGCGCAACAAGACGGGTATCATCTTCGACCACTGCTCGTTCAGCTGGAGTATCGACGAGGTGGCTTCGTTCTATGACAACAACAACTTCACCATGCAGTGGTGCACCGTGGCAGAGAGCCTCACCAACCCTGGTCACTCCAAGGGTGCTCATGGCTATGGTGGCATCTGGGGTGGTAAGTTGGCAAGTTTCCACCACAACTTCGTAGCTCATCTCATGAACCGTGGTCCCCGATTCAATGGTGCACGATATGGTTGGACGGGCTATACTAACAACAAAGAATACAGCACCTATAAGTGGCAGAATACCGTACAGGCTGAGAACGTAGACTTCCGCAACTGCGTGATGTATAACGCTCAAGGCACCTGCTATGGCGGTCCTGGTGGCGGACAAATCAATATTGTCAACAACTACTATAAGGCTGGTCCCAGCCATAGTTTGAAAGGTACAACTCTCAATGGACTCAAGGTGGATGTGAGCACAGGTAAAGAGCGAGGAAGCCAAGACCGTATCACCCTTGTCACACTTTCTACACAGAGCAACTCCGACAAAAACCATCCTGAACTATACGACATGACCAGCCGTTATTATATCAATGGTAATACGACCGAGACTACCAAAGGCTCGAAAACTGCGAATAAAGACTGGAAGGGCATAAGCTACGACAAGGGTATTCCAAGCCTGAACGGAGAATATTACAGTCCCGATGCCAAAAACTTCTATGGCGATGCTGTGGCTCATACCACTATCAGTGGCAAGTCGTGCGCAAAAATCAAGATGGACCAACCTGCTCCAACGGGACAAGTAACCACCCACTCTGCTGCTGAAGCATACGAAAAAGTTTTAGCCTATGTAGGAGCATCCCTCTATCGCGACGAAATAGATGCACGATACATGGAAGAAGCCAAGACTGGTACGGCCAAATATACGGGAAGCATCACCAACTCGCCTGGTATTATAGATAAGGTGTCAGACGTGAAGGGTTATACGGAAGCCAACTTCGGCACAGGCTCTCGTCCTGCTGGATTCGACACCGACAAGGATGGTATTCCTGATGAATGGGAAAAGGCCAACGGTCTGAATCCTAACGATGCAAGTGATGCCCTCACCTACTCGCTCGACGCTAAGGGTTACTATACCAACATAGAGGTATATGCCAACTCACTGGTAGAAAACATCATGAAGGCAGAAAACCAGGATGCCCTTTCAGGAGTAGATGAGTATTATCCAACTTCTACCTCTACAGGCATCAGCCAGACGGTTGTCGACAAAGGCGAAGTGGCTTCCATCACGTATTATGACCTCAACGGCTCTCGTCTCAATGCCCCAGCCAAGGGTATCAGTATCAGAAAGATAACCTACAGCAATGGCAAAACCGCAACAGACAAAGTAATTAAATAAAGAAAAGCCTATCGTTCATGGTCGAAAAAGGGATGTTTTATGTCCTTTTTTCGACCTTTTTGCATTTTAATCGAAATTTAATGCCTTTTTTAGAACAACCTATCTAATTTTTTACTAACTTTGCAAAAGAAGATAAGAGCAATCGGCAATCTGAAAGTTGTCTTTCTTTGCGCCCGTTTGCACTTTCTTCACCTAAGAGTTAAATAAAACATTAATTAATCTTTTAAATCTTACGTTTATGAATAAAATTTTACGCATTTCAATGATCGCTGTGTTGGCATTAATCTGCAATGTCAGCTTTGGACAGGCTTACAAAACGTTGACCTTCCCTGATGACAACAAAGCCAACAACAAAGTACAAGTCTACGACCAGACATGGACAGCAAAAATTGGTACAGACACATGGTCAATTGTAAACTTCAACAACAACTACTGGAACAACAACTGGAAATGGATAAAATGCGGTGGAAAGAAAGCTGCATCTGTAGGAACCATCACTACAGATTTTGCAATCGACGAAGCGATATCTTCTGTTGTGGTAAATATCGATAGAATAACAACAGCTTCCGTGAACTCTATCAAACTTGAAGTTACATCAGACAAAGAAGGAAAAACAGTTCTCGAGACAGTCAACCTCGATAAAATCGCCACAGGAGACGCAGTCTTTACAATAAAGACACCCCAAAAGAACTGCTACTACAAACTGTTATTCGATTGCCAAAAAGGAACTTCTAATGGCTTAATAACAGTAACTAAGGTTGAGTATTACCAGGAAGGAACAAGTCCTGACATTGTAGATATCTCTAACACACCAGAAACTGCTTATGATATTGCAAAAGCAAAGGAACTGATTGATGCAGGAAAAAGTTTATCTACTGAGGTTTACGTTAAGGGTATCGTTACAAGTGTAGGACAATACAGCGATAAATATAAAAGCCTAACATACAATATCTCTGATGATGGTGAAACTACAAACGAGCTGAAAGTTTACAGCGGAAAATACTTAGAGGGAGCAGATTTCACATCTGCAGACCAGATAAAAGTCGGCGATAAAGTCATTGTAAAGGGAAAATTGAAGAAGTTCAATGATACCTACGAAATTGACATGAACAGCAAAATCTACTCTTTGAATGGTGTAACCACAGGCATCAACAACATCACAACCGATGCAACACTGGAGAATGCTCCTGCATTCAACCTCGCAGGTCAGAAGGTAGGTAAGGCATACAAGGGTGTAGTCATTAAGGCTGGCAAGAAGTTCGTACAGAAGTAATTTTTCTATCAAGAGCATCGTTACTCTTACGCAGCTAAGCCTCCTTGTTGGTAAGTCTATCCTACCAGCAAGGAGGCTTTTTTTATTTCGTTGCGTCCTCACACACTGCTTTTTGTCACTTTTCTTACTAAAAGTTTTGTTGTTTCGATAATAATTGCTACTTTTGCCGATAAGATAATTAATAGATAAATTAAGGAGGATTTTTATGGCATTAGAAATTACAACTATTCCAGTCTTAACTGGTGACGTGGCTGAGAAATTTGAGGCTCAGGCAACCAAAGCATATCAGAACATGCTTGAACGTAAAAAGAATAATACACCCCGACGTTCGAGTTATGAGAAAGGTATGAATTTGGTAAAAGAGATATTGTCACATTCAAATCTATAGATATGGGGTTCTTGAGCGAGAACTGCAAGCTCTGTCGCATGGAAACGTTAGCCGATTTAGGTGATTTTACTTGTGGAGATGCAGACTTAGATGATTTTTTTGCTAATGATAGTTTTGCTTACTATCAGCAGTTGCTTGGTAAAACCTATTTGTATAAGCTTCGTTCATTGGAAGAAGATACAATTGCAGCGTTTACAATTTCCAATGCCAGTATAAGAGTTGACGATTTACCTAATGCACGCAAGAAGAAAATTGAGCATGATATACCTTATCAGAAAACTTGTCGTAATTATCCTGCTGTCTTGATTGGACGTTTAGGGGTTAATAAGAAAATTCATTCGAAGCATGTTGGTAGTGAAATCATAAACTTTATCAAGTATTGGTTTGTTGAACCAAACAATAAAACGGGTTGCCGTTTTGTATTAGTTGACGCCTACAATAATCCTTTTACTATAAAGTTTTATGAGTCGAATGGTTTCAAGATGATGTTTAGTAATGAAGAACAAGAAAAACAATACAGAAGATTAAAACCTGATTCCTCATTAAATACCCGCATCATGTATTTCGACTTGATTAATTTGTGCTGATTGATAGCGCAGGAAGAGATACCAGGAGCCTTATCGCTTTACGCCTCCTGAATCAACATGACACCGAACCGAGATATAAAAAAGGTCTTCTGCCGAAACAGAAGACCTTATATTTTTTGCGACTTGCAGGAACGAAGTCCTGCAAGGGAAAACGAAATTACTTGTTGATGAACTTTTTTCCGTTCTTGACAACAAGACCCTTGGCATTGCTTGCCACTTTCTGACCGAGAAGGTTGAATGTAGCGCCCTCATTAGCTGCCTCAGAAGCATTGATGTTTGAAATACCAGAAGTGCCTGCAGCTACGAATTCAAAGCCATAGAAATTGATACTACCTATTGGATAAGTGATAGACACATCACCCGCTTTTACTGCAACAGAGACAGCAGGATAAACTTTCTTAGCTACTTCTTCTCCATTAACCATCATGTTAACAGAAACAGCCTCTGACTCTAAGAGTATCTTATTAGCCAATTCGGTACCATTCTGTGTCAATATAACATTACGGTCTGTAGCAGAAGAAGATCCTGTACGAGCATATACTTTAAGAGTACCATCTGAAGGCAAAGTAAGAGTCAAATTATTCTTTGATGAAGACTTTCCACCAGATTTCAATCTTTTATCAAACTTCTGATAAGAATCAGCAGTACCAAAATAAGCCGAATTTGGATCTACAACAAGTTTGGCATTTGTATCAACAACTTTCAACACCAATCCATTTGCAGAAATAATAGCAGGCACATTACCAGCTGTATAATCGGTATCGAACGACAACGTCTGTGCGTTCACACTTGCTGCCATAGCGACAGCGGCAATAAGAGTAAAAAATTTCTTCATAATCGTTTGTTTTTAGTTTGTTTTGTTTGTTTTATGTTTTAGAAATTAGTCTTTGATATGACTACGATGCAAAAGTACAACTTAATCGTAAAAAATGCAAGACTGGGGAGTGAGAAAACACCGTAAACGTTTACGTACTTATAATTATAAAAAGGTACAGCAAGTATCAGCTTTTTGCTGTATCTTTGCGGCAAAGTAAAAAAAAAACTTGATGCCTTATTATCTATCTTGAGAATTAATTTTAGAATCAATAAACAAATATATACAACCTAAAAAAGTACAAACAAATGAAAAGAAATCTACTAAGACTCGGACTATCATGTCTGTTACTTGTCTTTGCATGCATTGCAAAAGCACAAGATGTTACGGCGATTTGGGACTTTCAGCACAATGTACCTGAAGGTATCAATACCGCAACAAATTTTCAAGGTAAAGTGGGAGACGTAGCCTCTTCCGTTAATGGCATTCTACTACATGTAGATGCTACCAATGGAAAACTGAAAGGAAGAGATACCGATGCACAGTTCAACACAGGAACCATCCTTCAGGTACCAGTCAAGTCAGCGAAGGATATCGTCACTGTAACCAGTTACCCTAACTACCACAACTATACCATCGGTGGTATAGCTGCAACAGAAGACGCTACTGACCACAAAGCTACAACAGCAGAAGTGGCTAAGGGCTATGTTGAGATTGTAGCAACTGGCGGCTGTTATCTCTATCAGATAAAGGTAGTACACGTAAGTACTATTCAAGAAAAGGCACTCTACTCTACCGATTTTACCAATTGGGAGACAATCGACCGTGCCAAGGCTACCAACGAGGTGGTAAAGGTGAAAACCCTCTACAGCAAGGAGGAACTCAGCTTTACATTCAATGGTGTGGGTGTTTACCCAGCAGGTACCAATGCGAAGTTCCCAGGAATTACCGGTTTCATGCAGACTGCCAAATACACTGGCGAATACAGTGCTGCAGAACCGAACGTAGTAACCTCTCCATTGGCAAGCATCACCAAGATCACCCTGCATCAGGCAGCAACAGGTGGCAATCGTGGTATCAAGGTATCTGTAAAGGGTGACGGAGATGCAGACTGGGTAGTAATCCACAATGTAGCTATCGCAAGTGCCAAGGGCGAGGACCTGACACTCGACATAAACCGTACCAACTGTCAGATTAAGTTCGAGAACTTTGCTCTCGGTCAAAACGCTTACGTTACCGACCTCGCTATCTACGGAAATGTAGATATGAGCAAAACCCCTATGCTCGGAAGTTTCAGCCTCAACGGAGAAAAATATCAAGCAGTAGACATCTTCAATGAAGACGCTACAGGCAAACAATTGGCAACCATCCTTATCTCAAAGAAGGCTACACTCATCAGTGAGAGTAATCCTCTTACAGACATCACCGCAGACAACGGAACCATCAAGAGCACAACCTATACGACTACCGGAGAGGGCAACAATCAAAAGACCGTTGTTTCAATCGTAGTAGAAGCTAATGGTGATGAAGCAACATACGAGTTGACAGTAGCATTCAAGCCAGATTTCACTCTCACCTATTATAATATAGACGGAACAACACCTATCGGCACCCAAAAGGTTGAACAGGATGCCGAAATTGGTTATTTCAAGAAAGAGGCAGAAGAAAAGGTTACCGTAACTGAGGGCAAGAAATTCCGTGGATGGGCAACCTCTCTCAAGCAGGATGAAAAGAAATATACTACATCATCAGTAATCACAGCAGACACTGAACTCTATGCTGTCGTTACCGACATCGAAACAGCCAACACAACGTCTCGCTACGACTTCAACCTTCAGAAAGAAGGTTTCTGTGCAGACGACCATGAGGCATTCTGCATAGAAGGCAATGGAAAATGGCACGATACTACACATGGCTGGTCTTTTGCTGCTGGTGACAAGATTAAAATCTTGATGGGCGGCAAGGGTTACCTCAAATTGGATCTCTGCCTATATTCAGCCACAGGCAACATCACATTGACAGACCCTAAAGGTAATGAGATTGCAAGTGTAGATGCCAAGGCCACCAAGGATGGTCTCAGCACAATCCTGCAGAACAACTCTACAGAAAGTGGCGAATACACACTTACATTCGCAGCCAATGCTTATCTCCACTGCCTCAGCATTGTGAACATGACAGAACCAGCCTATGCGCAAGAAGGCAACTGGTACACAGTAAAGGCTGGTGATACAAAGAGTTTCATCACAACACTGGAAATCGTCAATGCAGCTAACGCAGCAGCTGACGCTCCACGTTCATACATCTTCTTACCAAACGGAACATACGATTTGGGAGACAAGTGCCTCACTCAGATTAGTGGTAACAACATCTCTATCATCGGTGAGAGCATGGACAACACCATCATCGCCAACAAGCCTGCTATCGAGAACGAAGGCATCGGTACTACAGCCACTCTTCTCAACACAAGCAACAACCTCTATGTACAGGACATCACCCTGCAGAATGCATTGGAATACTACAAGAGCGGTTCAGCCGGTCGTGCTGTCTGCCTCCAGGATCGTGGTACACAGACCATCTGTAAGAACGTGAAGATGCTGTCTTACCAAGATACCTACTATAGTAATGAGCCAAACGGAATGGGCCAGTTCTACTTTGAGGACTCAGAGATTCACGGCACAGTGGACTATGTTTGTGGTGGCGGCGATGTATATTTCAACCGTGTACTCTTCGTAAACGAGAGCCGCAAGGAAAATGAAAAGAACGGTACTGACGTGATTGCTGCTCCAAACAGCAAGAGTGAATGGGGATACATCTTCAAAGATTGTACCATCGAAAACAAAGCATCAAACTTCAGTCTGGGTCGTTCGTGGAACAATATTACTCGACTCACATGGCTCAATACAACGGTCAATCAAAAGGATGAAATCCTGAACGACGACAAGCAGTATGCTTACTTCAACATCAACGCGATGGGCTCTGCGATGGCAGACAAGTTCCGCCTCGACGTATTGAAGGATGCAGAAGGCAACGTATTCTCTCCTGCAGAGAAAAAGGTAATCTTCAAGACATCAGACGGCAAGACATTGAAGAACGAGGAGAACATCATTCTGACAGCGGAAGAAACTGCAACATACACCCTCGATGCGGTATTCGGCGACTGGAAACCAGAAGCTAAAGCAGCTCAGGCTACTGCCACAGCCACAACATTAAAGGACGGCAAACTTTCATGGACTGGTGATGCGAAGATGTATCTCGTAGCAAAAGACGGCAAATTCTATACGCTGACTAAAGAGAATTCGTTGACTGTAAATGATGACAAAGCATCCTTCACGGTTCGTGCTGCAAATGGTATGGGTGGCTTCGGTACTGCAACCGGCAATGTCAGTACAGGAATCAATAACACCATGACATCGTCAGCAACAGTCATCAAGACGGCAATCTTTGGTGTTGACGGCACTCAACTCTCTAACCTCAAGAAAGGCATCAACATCATCGTAAAGACCATGACTGACGGTAGCAAGAAGACCAGCAAAGTGGTACTGAAGTAAAAGAAACTTACTGAATAAATAAAAAAGGTGCAATACCCGTTCGTGGGTGTTGCACCTTTTGTTTTTAATACGAAAAAAAAATTTTTACGCAAACATTGAAAACGTTTACGTAGATTTTAACACACCATATTTATTAAAAAACCAAAAAAGATAGTATCTTTGCAGCGAAGAAATATATTTTTTTACTAATCTAACCAAATAAATGTATGTCTGGTAATTTAAAACAAATTAGAATTGCGTTGGTTAGCATCATGCTGTTTTTTGCAGCAAGCCTATCTGCGCAAACCGTAAAGGGTACAGTTATCGACAATACGGGCGAGCCAGTTATCGGCGCCTCTGTCTTCGAGCAGGGTGTGCAGAGCAATGGCGTTGCTACCGATATTGATGGTAATTTCACCTTAACATTGAAAGGCAACAGTAAGAAACTGAAGATTTCATACATCGGTATGAAGACTCAGATCGTGAATGTTGCAGGTAAATCAACCGTTTCCGTTAAGCTCGAGGACGAGTCCAACAGCCTCAACGACGTTGTCGTTATCGGTTACGGTACAGTAAAGAAGAAGGACTTGACAGGTTCTGTGTCTTCCATTTCTTCTAAGGAAATCGCCAACGTTCCTGTTTCAAACGTCAGCGAGGCAATGACCGGTAAATTGGCTGGTGTGAACATCACCACAACTGAAGGTTCACCTGATGCTGATGTGAAGATTCGTGTACGTGGTGGTGGTTCTCTGTCACAGGACAACTCTCCTCTTTACATTGTCGATGGCTTCCCTGTAAGCTCTATCAGCGATATCGCTCCCAGCGAAATTGCAACCATCGACGTTTTGAAGGATGCCTCTTCTACAGCTATTTATGGTGCCCGTGGTGCTAATGGTGTTATCATCATTACTACCAAGAGTGGTTCTGAAGGTAAGACTCAGGTAAACTTCAACGCATCTTACGGCTGGAAGAAGAACGCTAAGGAAATCGAAGTTCTCAATCCTTATGAATTCGTACTCTACCAGTACGAAACTGCAAGCGCCAGCAACAACCCATCAAACCTGGGTGGTAGCAACTATGGTAACTATGCAGACTATGACATCTGGAAATCAAGAGCAGGTCACAACTTCCAGGATGAGGTATTCGGCCGTACAGGTACACAGGCTATCTACAATGCCAACGTAAGTGGTGGTAGCAAGGACTTCAAGTACAATGTAAGCTATGCTCACAATCAGGAGAACAGCATCATGGAGAAGTCTGGCTACAACAAGGACAACATCGGTGCTAAGTTGCAGGCCAAGCTCAACAAGTGGCTTACATTCGACTTTAATGCTCGTATGGCATACCAGAAGATCAAGGGCCTTAGCGGTGGTGCTGACACCAATGACAGCAATGCTGCTAACTCAACCGTAGCACAGACCATCACCTTCGCTCCTATCCAGGAGTTGGTATCTGCTGATGAAGACGAGGAAAACTCATCTTCTTCCCGCCGCTCACCAATGGAGCGTCTGGATGGTACTTACAAATTGCAGACACGTTTCCAGCAGAACTACAATGCTGCTCTGACATGGAAACCATTCAAGCACTGGACAGCCAAGACCGAGTTTGGCTATGGCTGGAAATACTATGACACAGACCAGGCATGGACAGCTTTGGCTGTTAACAACTCTAAGTTTGGTCACAATGGTCGTCCTCAGGCTCAGTTCGTACGCGACACATACAAGTCATGGCGCAACGCCAACACTTTGACTTATGACAACAATAAGCTCTTCGGTGGCCGTGATCACCTGAACGTATTGATTGGTCATGAGTGGAGCTCTGATATGCAGACTACACGTACCAGCACATCAGTAGACTTCCCTGTAGATTTCACTATCGATCAGATTCTTTCTTTCACCAATACAGCAGAAAGCACTCTTGGCAACGAGGTTGACATCAAGGCTAAGGACAATATGCTTTCTTTCTTCGGTCGTATCAACTACACCTTGGCAGACAAGTACTTGATGACCTTCACTCTGCGTGAGGATGGTTCTTCTAAGTTTGGTAAGGGCAATCGTTGGGGCTTGTTCCCATCATTGGCTTTGGCTTGGCGTATGTCTGACGAGAAGTTTATGAAGGGTGCCGACAAGTGGCTCTCTAACTTGAAGCTTCGTCTCTCTTTGGGTACAGCAGGTAACAACCGCATCCCTTCTGGTATGCTTTCTCCTACTTATGGCGTGGCTGATGCTGCTGGCAAGCACCCAGGCTTCAATGAGGTGAACACTGGTATGCTTGAGTCTTATAAGGCTAACGGCAAGACCGTTCTCTACAATCCTAACTTGAAGTGGGAAACCACTACAACCCGTAACTTCGGTATCGACTACGGTTTCCTCCGTGGCCGCATCTACGGTACTTTGGACTTCTATTGGAATACAACCAAGAACTTGTTGATGCTTCAGACTTTGCCTTCAGCAACAGGTTATGAGCGTCAGTATCAGAACGTAGGTACTACCTCTAACAAGGGTATTGAGTGGGCACTGAATGCTGCTATCATAGACAGCAAGAAGTTTAACCTCAACTTCAACTTCAACATCTCTTACAACAAGAACAAGATTGACAAGTTGGAAGGTGGCGAGCACTTTGAGACATCAAGCTGGGGTGGTACCAAGGTAACCAAGGGTAATGGTGACTTCCTGCTCGAGGAAGGTGGCCGCTTAGGTGAGCTTTGGGGCTACAAGCAGCAAGGTTTCTATACCGTATTCGACCCTGCAACAGGCACAGGCGACCTTATCTATGATGGTGCCAAGTGGCGCTTGGCTACAGAGGCTGACGGTCATGTAGGTGGTGACGTAAATAACAAATCTTACTCTAAGTTTGGTGGTTCTCTCTATCCTGGTGGTGCCAAGGTAGAATGTGATGAGAATGGTGATCCTGTCTTCCAGCGCTTGGGCAATACCGTTCCTGAAGTAACAGGTGGTTTCGGTTTCGATGGTATGTGGAAGACCAACTTTGGTAACTTCGACTTCAACATCTTCTGTAACTATTCTTTGGGCAACAAGATCTACAATGCTACAGCACAGGGAGCTTCTTTCTATAGCGGTACTTCTGCCGGTTGGAACATTATCAATGATTACAACTCTAACAATCGTTACACATGGGTAGACCCAAGTAATGGTTTGAACCTCGGTCGTCCTTCAACTTCAACTGTAGAAGCTTATGGTGGTGTTGAGGGCTTGATGAGCCGTCTCAACGAGCTCAACGCCAATGCTAACGTATGGAATCCAGCAGCCAACAGCAATATGGTGATTTTGGATACCTACTTGGAGGATGCTTCATTCTTGCGCATCAACAACATTACCGTAGGTTACACATTGCCTAAGAACTGGGTAAAGAAAGCTTGGCTTGAGAGCGTACGTGTTTACTTCACTGCTTACAACGTATACTGCTTCACCAACTACAGTGGTTACGACCCAGAGGTGGACACATCTTCTAAGGGCAATCCTATGACACCAGGTATCGACTACGCAGCTTATCCAAAGAGCCGTTCTTTCGTAGCTGGTATTAACGTGACTTTCTAATTTAGACAAAGGAGAAAACAAAATATGAAAAAGATATTAGGAATAGCAGCACTCTCAATGAGTGTCATGCTGACAAGTTGCTCCGACTTCCTTGATCAGAAAGCTGACTCAGCTCTGGACCAAGAGAACGTGTTCAACTCAAGCTATTTCACAGGTCTTGAAATCAACAAGATTTATGGTGATTTCGGACAGGATAATATGTATGCGAACCGTATGACCATCTCTTACGGTGCCAATACAGATACCGAGTTAATCGATGGTTTGGGATCAACCTCAACATCTTCTAACGAACGTGGTTACATGAACTACAATGGTACTGCAGGCGGATGGGCTAACTTGGGTACAACATGGACCAACATCTATGGCTGTATCGAATATTGCAACAAAGCCATCGAAGGTATCCGTAGCAGTTCTATCGCTGAAGAAACAGCAATGAAGCGCTACTTGGGCGAAGTACTGACTCTTCGTGCTATGCTCTACCTCGACTTGGTTCGCCTTTGGGGTGATGTACCTTACAAGACATCTGCTACCAAGCCTGACTTGAGCGATGCCTACGAGGGAAAGACCGACCGCGATATAATTCTCGATGGTCTGCTTGTAGACTTGGAAGAGGCTTCTAACTTGCTCCCATGGGCAGGTACTGGCAACTATACTACAGAGCATGCTACTAAGGGTTATGCTGATGCTCTCTATGCACAGGTAGCCTTGACACGTGCAGGCTATGCTATCCGTGAAAATGCTAAGGAAGGTTACGAGAATCTCCCAGAGTTCTCTGATCCTACTTATCCTACACAGCGTCCTGACGAGGCTACCCGTAAGGTATACTACGAGAAGGCTTTGGCTAAGTTGAGTGAGATTATCAAGAGTGGCAAGCACAGCATGAACCCAAGTTTCAAGAACGAGTGGCAGCTTCTCTGTGCCCGTCAGCTTGATCAAACCTACAAAGAGAACATCTTTGAGATACCTATGTTGCTGAATGTTACAGGCGAGCTTGGTTATACAGTAGGTAAGCGTATCAAAGGTTCTACATCAGAATTTGGTAAGAAAGGTAACTCTACTGGTAAATTGAATACCACAGCTACCCTCCTCTACTCTTACGAGAAGGATGACACACGCCGCAACGTAACATGCTGCCCTGTACAGTATGGAGAATTAAATGGTCAAACCATAGAAGGTATCGGAGATGTAAAACCAGACAAGCAGAGCGTGAAGCCATTCGGCATCACTATTGGTAAGTGGCGTCCTGAGTGGATGGGCGAAGAGTGGAAGGCTGCAGCAAAGGCATCTACAGAAAAGGTAACCACAGGTGTTAACGTTGTAAAGATGCGCTACTCACAGGTTCTGTTGATGTATGCAGAGGTAATGAACGAGTTGGCTGGTGCCAATGGCAACTACCAGGGCGATGCTGGCATGACAGCACTTCAGGCTTTGGCTATGGTTCATAACCGTGGTGTGAAGGAAAGCAACAACGATACTTCTATCGAAGGTGACTTCTTGCAGGCTGCTGCCAACCACAACAAGGAGCAGTTCTTGAACGATATCGCTCAGGAGAATGCTTGGGAATTGACTGGCGAATGTGCACGTAAGTGGGATCTCGTACGTTGGGGTATGCTGGCAAGCAAAATAGCAGAAGCTAAGGCTGAGTATGCTCAGAAATGTATGGAGTGGCCTACCACTATCTACTTCAACTATACCGATGCCACTAAGACTCGCATCGACGAGAGTTCTATCGCTTGGTATGGCTTAGAGAATGGCAAGACCGAGACTGACTATGATAACAAAGCTACAGGTTGTGGTTTTGAAGACGAAGAGGCAAGAGACAAATCTAACTCTGAGTATACTAAAAACCTGAAGACCATCAGTGCAGGTCTTGTAGGTACAAGCATCGACGGTACATTAGAAACACCAGACCATGGTGTGAAGAACCGTTACATCTTGCCTATCTACACCAAGACTATTGCCGACTCAAGAAACGCTTTGGCAAACTCTTATGGTTTCTAATCATTAACAAAAGACAACAATGAAAACAATAAAATATTCAGTTTGGGCCATCATGTTGCTCGCTGCAACATTGGTCTCTTGTACTGACAAGATGGACTGGGACATCGACCCAACCTTAGACCGTTGCTTTAGCGCAACATCTCTGTCAGTAGATCCAACAGACACTGAGGCTGAAGTTACTTTCGATGCCGGCATGATGAAGGCAAATGGTGCAGAGAAATTTGAGATTCAAGTGACTACCGCTACTTTGGAAGACGATGAGGCATGGGACAATTCTGACGAGGTGCTTACCTTCGAGACTGATAACAGTCCTTATACCATCACTGGTCTTATCGGCGATACAGAGTACTCACTCCGTATGCGTGCGCTCTCTTCTCAGAAGACTGCCAGCCATTGGGTACACTATGCTTCAAGCACAAAGACTACCTTCAAGACCAAGTCAGAACAGATCATGAATGCTGTAGCAAACGCTGATCGTGGCGAAGACTTCATCACCGTATCTTGGGACGCAAGCAAGGCTGTTACCAAGTTGACTGTATCAGATGGTACAGAAGAGGAAGGACAGGAGCCACGCACCATCGAGTTGGATGACGAGGCAAAGGCTGCAGGCCGCTATACCATTACAGGTTTGACACCTTCAACCAATTACACCATCAACATCTATTACAATGACACAAAGCGTGGTTCTGTTACAGCAAGCACTGCTGCTGCAATGCCTGCTGGTGACGAGAAGGTAGAGTTGGATCCATCTATCACAACCATCAACAACGACGTGATTGCAAACATCGTAACTGCTGCTCAGGAGAAGACTGGTAAGACCAATGTTGCTATTACCATCGGTTTGCAGGCTGGTCAGACTTACACCATGGTTTCTACAGCAGAGGATGGTACAGATGCCAACGTAAAGATTCCTGAGGGTGCTTCAGTTACATTCTTCGGCTTAGCAGGCGAGAGCAAACCTGTATTAAATTGGAAGAAGTGCCTCGACATCGCAGGCTCACACGCTTACATCCGTTTCCAGAACGTAAGTATGAAGGATACTGGTTGCCAGTACCTCATCAACCAGGATAAAGATGCTGCAGTAGGTGAATTGTCATTCACAGATTGTACATTCTCTGGCTTCGAAAGTTCTGTATTCCGTACAAAGGGTGGTGTAGTTAGCGTTGATAAGATTTTGGTTGACAACTGCGTGATGACTAACATGTCTACTGGTGGTGGTTACCCAGTATTCTACATCGGTCATGTCAACACAAATGTAGGTAAATTGGAATTGAAGAATTCTACATTCGATACTACAAGCCACAACTTCATCCAGTTGAAGGCTGCTATCTCTGGCGGCGTGACTATCAGCGACTGTACCTTCTACAACAACGTTGCCGGTAGTAAGTATTTCATGGATTCCAACAAGTTGAGCACCAACCTGACTATCATCAGAACTGTTCTTGGTATGTCCATGGATGCAGCAGCAAGAGGTGTCCGCACTACAGGTTCTATTGTTATCAACGAATCTATGCGTGCAAAGGATTGTGTTTACGGTTCTAACGACATCAAGGAGTTCGCTGCAGGCAGCTTGACATCAGATGAGATCTTCACTGATCCTGCCAACCACAACTTCACAATGAAGATAGACGACCGTATCGGTGACCCACGCTGGTACAAAGCAGAATAAGCAAATAGCAAGCATCCACAAGATGCTTCGCTATAACAAACTATAAAGGAAGTGCAATGCTCACATCGGGCATTGCACTTTTTTTATTATTTCACTTGGAAGTTATCAAGAAAAAATGTATCTTTGCAGCGAGGTATTAAAATAGTTAAGATATGGCAAGATACATCAACCCTTTCTCAGACTGGTCGTTCAAGAGAATCTTCGGTCAAGAATACAGCAAAGACTTGCTGATAGAATTCTTAAACCAACTTCTCTTAGGAGAACAACACATTACTAATGTCAAATTTAAGGACAAGGAAATGTTGCCGGAAACAAAAGACCAAAGAGGAATCATATACGATGTCTTTTGTACAACTGATACTGGCGAGCACATTATCGTCGAGATGCAAAACAAAAGTCAGGCTTATTTCATAGACCGCTCTCTGTTTTATGCTTCTAAAACGATAGTTGACCAAGGCGTAAAAGGACAATGGGACTACCATCTTACGCCTGTTTACGTAATCTGCTTCATGAACTTCGATGTAGACGAAAATACACCTAAGAAGTTTAGAACAGACGTTGTGCTGGCAGACAAAGAAAGCGGAGAAGTTTATTCTAACAAAATCCGTTTCATCTACTTGGTGATGCCCCTTTTCAAAAAGAAAGAAGAGGAGTGTAATACGTTTTTAGATTGTTGGATTTATAATTTGAAGCATATGGAGACTTTAGAGAAAATGCCTTTTGAGGCTCAGCACAAAATATTCAAGAGACTGGCAGAAATAGCAGACTCAAAGACCCTGACAAAAGAAGAGCAGGAAAAATACGACAACAGCATGATGGTCATGTGGGACAATTATGCTGTATATAAGCATGCAGAGGAAAAAGGAATAATAAAAGGAGAAGCAAAAGGAAGAGCTGAAGGAAGAGCAGAAGGAAGAGTGGAAGGAAGAGCTGAAGGAGAAAAAGAAAAAGCCAAAGAAATCGCCCTCAAACTTCTTGCTTTAAATACACCAATTGACATCATTTTCCAATCCACAGGTTTATCTATAGAGGAAATCAAGAAATTAAAATCATAAGCGCATAGGAAGTGCAATGCTCACATCGGGCATTGCACTTTTTTTATTTCATTACCACTCCCCTACTTCCAAAGAACAAGACTGAATTCGTAGATTCATCGAAGAGGAAGTGAACTCAAGTTTCGCAAATGGTTTATGTACGGGCTGAAGGCTCAAAAGCTCTTAGCCCCTTCAGGGCGTGTGGGGCAAAACTTGCGAAAGTTCAATTCCATATACGTAATCGTTTTCGTATAATTTTCTGAGGTTTATACCTTATTATATATAGAATAATTGTAATTTTGCCATATAATAAATATAAGCCTAATTTATGAACAAGACTTTTTTCAAAAACATGGTGCTTGCAGCACTTATGACATTACCCGTACTCGCAAAGGCACAGACTTTTGCGGGAATCACCGTTGAGCAAAAAGCTCAGAACACTCCTGAGGGATGGACAGCAGTAGCATTACCACAGTTGCCAGCCATCACATCGGAAAATACGTTTAACATCAAAGACTATGGTGCCTCCACATCGGCAGCAGACAACACCAAGGCTATTCAGAAAGCCCTTGATGCTGTTCCTACTACTGGCGGTATGGTCGTAATTCCAGCTGGTACATGGATGTTTGGCAGCACAGACCAGATGACAAGTACAACCGAAGTTCTCAGCATCAAGTCAAAGACCGTACTCCACCTTTGCGCAGGAGCTACCCTGAAGCTCGTAGAATACGGCAAGGCTCCTAACAACAAGACAGTATTCATCGGTTGTAAGAACAAGGGCAAGAATGTTACCGATGTTGTTATCGAGGGTGAAGGCGAGACTTCTATCATCGACGGCCAGGGCGCACGCTGGTGGCTGGCAAAAGAGCAAAGCAAGACCTTCAACCCTGGTGCGATGATACGCTTCGAACAGGGTCAGCGTTTCTTGCTCCGCAACTTCAAAATTCAGAATACTCCAGGTGTGAACATCACCATCAGCAATAGCGGTAAGGCAAGTCATGCTACTATTCATGGCGTAACCATCAGCGAACCTGCTTCAGAAGCAGGAAAGGGCAAGGCATCTCATAACACGGATGGTGTCTCTATCTGGGGTCCATACGTCAACATCTACAACTGTAATATCAGCAATGGTGACGATAATGTAGTTTGCGACAATGACGCACAGTACATCCATGTATGGAACTGCGACTTCGGAACAGGCCATGGTGCATCTATCGGTAGCTATACTAAGAACATCAAGCATGTATGGTTCGATAACATCACCATGAATGGTACCACAGCTGGTATCCGTATGAAGACTGGTATCAATAGTGATGGTACTCTCCGTGGCGGTGGTGAGGAAGACTGGAAGTTTACTAACTTCACTATGACCAAGGTTAAGAACCCACTCTCTATCGACTGCTTCTACGACAAAAACTACAATAGCGATCCTGCGGTAGACAAGGCTAACGCAAGAGCATTGGATAGCACTACCCCAACCTATAATGGTATTTATCTGCAGAATGTGAAGACAACAGATGTTTGCGATGGCAACGCTATCTTCTTTGTTGGTCGCCCTGAGAGCCACATCAAGAACGTGACACTCGACAACGTACAGATATCAGCCAAGAAGGGTATAGACATCCGCTTCGTAGATAATCTCGTGTTCAAGAATGGATCAAAGATTACAGTAAGTAGTGGTGCTATGTGGTTGAAGAAATACGATTCTTCATGGACTGATGAATGCGATGCAACATCTACAGGCTCTACCGTTACAGATACCAAAGGGCCTTTTACCTTGAATTCAAAGACCCTAACTGATGCAACTGCAGGAACCTTCAGCAATGGTTTCTCTATCTCTAACGAGAATAACAAGAAATATGATGTGGGCTCAGGAACTAACTATATAAAGTACAGTGCCAATCAATATACCATTATCATTCCCGACGGTATCAAAATTACCAAGATGGATATTGAGGGACGAAACAACTATGATACCGCTGATGCTTACTTAGGTGAAATCAACGGCAATACCTATAATGCTTCTACTTACCTTTTCCCTAAGGATAAAAGCGTACAGAAATACAGCATCAGCTTTGCTACACCTGTAGAACACACCCTCACCTTTACTCCTAAAGTGAAGCAATGTATATTGGCTATAACGCTCTACACTGATGCCACAAGCTCTATAGCTGGTATCACGGTGGATAATAAGCTTATGGCAGACACCAACATCTATGACCTCAGCGGCCGTGTTGTAGCACAAAAAGGTTACGAAGGTCTGAAGAAAGGTATCTATATCTTCAACAACAAGAAATTCGTTGTGAAATAACCAGCACTGTTCACTACGGGCTCATCACCAGTCAATATAGAACAAACAAAAAAGGCAATCTGTCAAACAGCAGATTGCCTTTTTTATGTTTATAGGATTATACTCTTATTTCTTTTCTGTAGTTTCTTCCTTAGTGGCAGCTTTCTTTGCAGGAGCCTTCTTGGCTGCAGCAGAAGCCTTAGTAGCTGTCTTCTTGGCAGGAGCCTTGGCTGCAGTAGCAGTCTTCTTGGCAGCAGGCTTCTTCTCGGCACGGAGTTTTTCTGCCTCTTTCTCTATCTTCTCGAGCTTAGCCTGCAGACGGACAATCTCCTTGTCCTTTACCTCGATTTCCTCATCCTGATTCTTGATGGTGGTGAGAAGGCCCTCCAGCTGATCGTTATCCACATCAGAAGGATACAAGTCGTTGACACGATTGAGGAAGTCGCCAAGAATATTCATATAGTTGGTGAAAGCATCGAAAGGATCGCTGTAGATACCACGGTCAAGACCTACATTGCTTGGTTTGGTGGTCATAAAGCGGAAGTTGTTGCTTGCCTGCAGGTAATCCCAGTCCTGATTGATACGAGGATCGTTGGCAATGCGGACACGGTCGGCAACACTATAAAGTTTGTTGAAAGCCTCACGCTGCATAGAGTTACCCAACCATGTGCTGACATCGCGCTCCTCGTCTACCCAACTCAGGGTATCAGGAACATTCAACTCGCCTACCGATTTCATCTTCTTGCAAATCTCGATAGGAGTAGAGAAGGTGATGCCCTTCTCCTTGGCGCAAGCTGGCAGAGCCTTCAGGAACTCCAGAATGTTGCTTGACAAGGGCTGGGCAATACCGAGAGCAGACAGCTCCATGAAGATATTGATTACCTGCTCCTCTTGAGGCAGGGCAGCAATCTGATTGATATAGTTGTCGGCGAAGAGAGGATAGCCGTCCCAGTTGCTGTTGTTGAAACGCAGAGAGACATCATCGCTCAGGCGCACATCACGCAGCAAGAGCTTGAGCTTTGGAGCCAGGGCGCAGTTGTAAACATAGTGAGGAGACTTCCATCCCAACACATGCTTGGCACCCTCGGTAAGCATGCCGGCAAAACCCATCTGTGAAGCCTGCAAACCGATGTCATCGCTATAGATGAGTGAAGAGTTGCGCAGCACCTGTGGCTTCTTGCCAAAGTACTCCTCCATCTTGGCAGCCTGACGCTGTACTTCGGCTTTAAAGCTCTCCTCGTTGACGAGAGATGCCAAGCCATGAGAATAAGGTTCGGCGAGGAACTCTACGCAACCAGTCTTGTTGAGATCCTGCAACTTCTCGAGCACCTGAGGTGCATGTAGCTCCAACTGCTCCATACCCACACCAGAGATAGAGAAAGCCACCTTGAAATACTGTCCGTTGGCCTTGATCATATCCTCAAGAGCTGTGAGGGCAGGCATATAAGAACGCTCAGCAATATCACTGATATTACGCTCGTTCTCATAGTCATCGTAGTAATAATGGTCGGTACCGATATCGAAGAAACGATACCTCTTCAGATGGATGATCTGATGTATTTCGAAATATAAACAAATTGTCTTCATAAAAAATTAAAATTTGAACGTTTAACTTCACTCTTCACTTCACACCTACTTCCACCCCAGTGTCTTGAGGTAAAGGTCCTTGATGCGTGCTCCCACCTTCTCCCAGGTTATCTGGTCGACCTCATTTTTGCCTTCCACAGACAGATAGTCGAAAAGACTCTCGTTGTGGCAAATGCTATAGATGGCATCAGCCAGAGCATGAATGTCCCAGTAGTCTACCTTGATACAGTTGGTCAGGATTTCACCACAACCACTCTGCTTGGAGATAATCGTAGGCGTGCCACACTGCATGGCCTCCAAAGGAGAGATACCAAAAGGCTCGCTCACCGAAGGCATGACATAGACATCAGAGTCTTTCAGGCACTCATACACCTGCTTGCCACGCATGAATCCCGGGAAGTGGAAACGGTCGGCAATGCCACGCTCTGCAGCGAGATAAATCATCTGATTCATCATATCGCCGGAACCAGCCATACAGAAACGCACATTGCGAGTACGATGCAACACCATATTGGCAGCCTCGACAAAGTATTCCGGACCTTTCTGCATAGTGATACGACCTAAGAAGGTTACCACCTTCTCCTTGCCCTTATGGTCGGGACGAGGAATGTCCTGCCACTCTTGCTTCAAAGGATAGACAGCATTGTGCATGGCAAAACACTTACGTGGGTCCTGATGATACTGATTGATGACTGTCTGACGGGTAAGCTCTGACACACACATGATACAATCGGCATTGTCCATACCATCCTTCTCGATAGAATAAACAGTAGGGTTCACCTTGCCACGGCTTCGGTCGAAGTCGGTGGCATGCACGTGGATGCACAGAGGCTTTCCACTCACCTTCTTGGCGTGGATGCCTGCGGGGAAGGTAAGCCAGTCGTGAGCATGAATGATGTCGAACTCCTCAGAACGAGCCACCACTCCTGCTATAACAGAATAGTTATTGATTTCGTCGTGAAGGTTGGAAGGATATCCACCAGCAAAGCCCATACAGCCGAGGTCATTGACATTCATATAATTGAAGTCGGCATAGATATGATCACGATAACGGAAATAGTCATTAGGGTCCATGATGTTGCCCACACGCTGCTTCACATAGTCATAGTTGACATCGCGCCAGGCTATAGGCACACAGTTCATGGCTACAATTTTAGCGGCACTGCGGTCTTCATCACCAAAAGGATGAGGCAGACAGAGAGTGATATCCACATCGCCCTGAGCATGCAATCCCTGTGAGATACCAAAATTGGCAGTAGCCAAGCCACCAAATACATGAGGAGGATACTCCCATCCAAACATTAATACTTTCATATTGCAGTCCTCCTTATTTAATATTGATATTTTTCAAGTAGTTCGACCGCACGCAGAATCTCTGCCACATTCATGGCAAAGGAGATAGCACCTCGCCCAGTAAATGGAGGGTTGCCATCGAAGAGCTCGCTGATAGTGCCCAAACAATGGCATGACATCTCATCGTCATAGCCCACCATCTGGCGTTCAATGAAGCTCAGACGTGTACGCTTATACATCTTCAGACTTGCCTCCATATAGAAGCCACCCAGCCATGGCCATGCTGTACCCTGATGATAAGCATAGTCGCGTTGGCTCTGCGGACCTACATAGACAGGGTTGTATCCGCCACTCTTTGGCGAGAGTGAACGCAGGCCCTTAGGTGTAAGAAGCTCTCGGGTACAGATGTCGAGCACACGCTTCTTCTGGTCCTGCGACAATGGAGAGTAGTCGAAGGCTACAGGGAATATCATATTGGGACGAACACTCCAGTCGATCATCTTGCCATCAACATAGTCGTAGAGATAACCATACTCGTTGAGGAAGGTGTCGAGGAACGACTGCTTGGCAAGTTCGGCTGCCTCGAGGAACTGCTGCTGATCTTTCTCCTTGCCTGCCAACTCGCACAGAGAGGCACAGAAGCAAAGGGCATTATACCACAAGGCATTAAACTCGACGATGTATCCCGTACGGGGAACAACAGGATGCCCGTTGGCAGTGGAGTTCATCCATGTCACAGCCTTGTCCTTGCCGTCGGTGTAAAGAAGTCCGTTGGGCATCAGCTTCAGGTTGGGGTGATGATTGCACTTCACGTACATCACTACGTCCTTGATAAACTTGCCGTACTTCTTGAGGCAAGCTTCTTTTCCTTTCTCCTTGGCATACTGCTGCAAAGCCCATACTGCCCACAAAGGCACATCGGGCTGGTCAATCTCTGCTATATGTACGGTGACAGGCTTGCCCTCCATGAACTCGTAATAACCCTTCATAGCGGTCTTCATCACCAACTCGAAGTAGTCGTCTTCCTCGATGGAGAGTGTCAGACCAGGCAAAGAGATGAACGTGTCGCGGGCACGGCACTTGAACCAAGGATAACCGGCAATGATGTATCGGTCGTCGTTGCTTTCGCGACGATGGAACTGATGGGCTGCATTGACCAGACAATGGAAGAAATTGTCGCGTGGCGCACGCTCATTCACTTCCTTGTCGAAGAGTGCCTTCAGACTGCGCGATTTGATTTCGGATGTGGAAGCGGCAAAGACGATGGTCTCACCCTTCTTGATGTTCATCTCGAAATAGCCGGGAACATAGAGGTCCTCATTGGAAGCATAGCCGCGCTCCTGCTCCTTGGGATACTCCACACCACGATACCAGTCGGGCTGGAAGATGAAATTATTCTTCTTGGAGAACTGCATGAACAGGTCGGGATAACCGGCATACATACATGTCTTGATGCCATTGTCGACCTCAGCATAATCTCTTGAAGCAGTTGCATTCTCGTGAGTAAACTGTCTCACGCTGCGGAATGCAAGGAAAGGACGGAACCTCAGTGTAGTGGCAGAATGTCCATCCACCAAGGTGTAACGCAACAAAATACGATTCTCATAATGCTGGAACACCACTTCCTTCTTCAGAATGACGCCTCCCACACGATACAACGTGGTAGGAACCTTATCGCAATCGAATTCACGGATGTACTTGTGTCCCATCGGATTGTAGTTGTTGCCTTGATACTTGTGCAGTCCAAGATTGAATTCAGCGCCATGCTGAATCACCGTAACGTCGAGCGAGCTCAGGAGCACATGGTTGTCATCGTCCAGTTCTGGAACCGGCACAACCAATAGACCATGATACTTGCGGGTATTACAGTCCACAATCGTAGAGCACGAATAAGCACCAGAGCGGTTGGTACGCAACAACTCCTTGGGCAATGACTCTTGAAGGTTAGTCATCAGGGCCTTTTCGAATTTTAGATAACTCATAGATCTATATTAAGGTTTTAGTTTTTAATACATTACTTTAGATTGGTTCAAAGGTAACGATTTTTTGTTGTATAACAAAGTTTTTTGGGATAAAAATAGTTGAAATTTTGCTTTATCATGTTTTTTTAGCCAAATCAACTTACTTTTTGAGCAAAACAGCATGTTGACAACACCCAGACTGGCAGCCGTCAACCACTTTATACGAAAAAAGAGGAGCAAGTTGCCCGCTCCTCTTATCAGGCAGGAATCAGGAAATTGATGACCTCCTGCTCTACCGTTATCTTATAACTACCCTTAGGGGTGTTCATCAGACGGCCATCCACACCGATGAGGGCATGCGAAGCCTCCTTCACCTCCACCTCACGGGTACGGTAAGGATGCACACTGCGATGGTTGAGAAACTTACCACGCACGAAGAGATAGAATCCCTCGAAGAGCTGTGTGATCTGCGGATGGTACACCACCGACACATCAAGCAGTCCGTTATAGGGCACGGCGTTAGGTGTCTGCCCATATCCTGAGGCATTGCCTATGCACATGGTCATCACCCTGCGCTGTATCTCATCCTCATTGATCTTGACATGCATCTTGTAGTCGAGGCGCTGGAAAATCATGAGCACAAAAGAAGAGATGAACGAAAGTGTGCGGGAACCCAGGAAGTGATGGGTCTTGCGGCGCAGATTCATGATAGCGGCAATCAAGCCCACGTTGATGCAATTCAGGAAGTAACGATGGCACTTCTCGTCGCGCTTGTTCGTATAACGGATACAGCCCAAGTCGATTTTCCTGATACGGCGCTGTTTCAGCCATTTGATGGTCTGCTCATAATCGCTGTCGGAGAATCCCCAGAAATGGGCGAAATCGTTCATCATGCCATGAGGGATTACGCCAAGGGCTATCCCTTCACGAGTAGCCTTGTCTACCTGCATCAGACAGTTGACGGCATCATTGAGTGCAGAGTCGCCTCCCACAATGACTATTGTCTTATAGCCATTGTTGATAAACATCTTCACCAACCGTTCCACACTTTTCTGGTTCTCACTCTGCACAAAGTCGTAGTCGATATGCTGCTGGCGCAACACCTTCTCTATCTTGAGCCAGCGTTTTCCTTCACGCCACCCGTTACGGGGGCAATAGAGCAATCCCCACTTGTTTTCATTAACCGCCATGATCTATATTTTGTTTTTTATATTTCAAGATTTACTTGTCCACATCGCCTGTCAGCTCGAATATCTGTTCCACCTTATCTGCCATGGGCTGCAAGGCGTCCACCCAATGTATGGTAAAGCCTCTGCGCTCCATGCCGCGGAACCATGTCATCTGTCGCTTGGCAAACTGATGTATGGCTATCTCCAAGCCTCGGAACATCTCGTCGTAGGATGTCTTACCTGTCGCATATTCTGTGACAAACTTGTATTCCAAGCCGTAGTATATCAAGTCTTCTGCAGGAATGCCCCTGTCGAGAAGCGATCTGATTTCATCGACCATACCTTCATCAAGGCGTTGCCTCAGTCGGCGTGTAATCTTCTCACGACGAGCCTCACGGTCGATGCTCACACCGATAATCAAGGAGTCAACCGATGGCAGCTCCCTCTCGGGCATGGGATGCTCGGCATTATAAGTCTCAATCTCTATGGCACGAATGGCACGCTGGGCTGTGTCGACATCGGTGCGGTTGTGCATATGCGAGCCGTTCCTTGCCTTGAGCTGTTGCAGCATCTCTGTAAGCTCAGCCAGGCTCTTGTCGGCAAGACGCTCACGAAGCACAGGGTTCTGAGGCACAGGCGAGAGATGATAGCCCTTGAGCACGGACTCAATATAAAGTCCCGTTCCGCCACAAAGGATGGGCAACCTTCCCCTTCTAAGAACATCCTGATAGGCATCATAGAAGTCTTGCTGATACTGAAAGAGGTTGTACTTGGTTCCTGGCTCGCAGATATCTATGAGATGATAGGGAATCTGCTTGTCTCCTACAGTATAGTCGGCCAGATCCTTACCCGTTCCTATATCCATTCCGCGATACACCTGTCGGCTGTCGGCACTGATAATCTCGGCTTCCATCCCGTCCATACGCGAAGGAAAGGCAGCAGCCAAGGCAGCAGCAAGACTTGTCTTTCCGCTTGCCGTAGGACCCAATATCGTTATCATCGTCTGTTTCATGGTGGCAAAGATACAAAAATTTCTGATATAGGTAAACAAAGAAAGCGAAAAAAAGAAGTTTAGCATCACTTAAAGACCCGAAATAAGGTTTCATACGGGTGTTAAACGCAAAAAAGCCTGGCATTTTGCAATGCCAGGCCTATAATATTGTTGAATATCGCTACTGCGGTATTACTTCAACTCAGCGAGGTACTTGATAGTACGAACCATCTGAGAAGTATAAGAGTTCTCATTGTCGTACCAAGAAACAACCTGTACCTGATATGTATCGTCGTCGATCTTGCTAACCATTGTCTGAGTAGCATCGAAGAGAGAACCATAACGCATACCGATGATATCAGAAGATACGATCAGATCCTCGTTGTAACCGAAGCTCTCGTTAGAAGCAGCCTTCATAGCAGCGTTGATACCCTCAACAGTTACGTCCTTACCCTTAACAACAGCTATGAGGATAGTTGTAGAACCTGTTGGAGTTGGAACGCGCTGTGCAGAACCGATCAACTTACCGTTCAACTCAGGAATTACGAGACCGATAGCCTTAGCAGCACCTGTTGTGTTTGGAACGATGTTCTGAGCACCTGCACGTGAACGACGGAGGTCACCCTTACGCTGAGGACCGTCGAGAATCATCTGGTCACCTGTGTAAGCGTGGATAGTAGACATAATACCAGACTGGATAGCTGCATACTTGTTCAAAGTGTCAGCCATAGGAGCCAAGCAGTTAGTTGTACAAGAAGCTGCAGAGATAACTGTATCGGCTGGAGTCAAAGTCTTGTGGTTTGTGTTGTAAACGATAGTAGGAAGATCGTTACCTGCAGGAGCAGAGATAACTACCTTCTTAGCACCTGCTGTAAGGTGAGCAGAAGCCTTCTCCTTAGATGTATAGAAACCAGTGCACTCGAGTACTACGTCAACACCAAGCTCACCCCAAGGAAGCTCAGCTGCGTTTGGCTTAGCATAGATAGTGATTTCCTTACCGTCAACGATGATAGAGTTGTCTGTTGCCTCTACAGTGTGCTTGCCCTCACCGTACTTGCCAGCGAAGCCACCCTGAGCTGTATCATACTTAAGAAGGTGAGCCAACATTTTTGGAGATGTAAGGTCGTTGATAGCAACTACCTCATAACCCTCTGCCTCAAACATCTGACGGAAAGCCAGACGACCGATACGGCCGAAGCCGTTAATAGCAACTTTTGTCATTTTGTTTAATATTTAAATTAATGGTTGAAAATAATTTTTACCTTAATAAGCCTCGAAGCACTTGCCAATGAGCTGAAACATTCAAAAAGCAATACTTTTGAGCAATTTTTTTTCTTATCGAGCGCAAAGTTACTAATTTTTTTCTAACTTTGCACACGAATTGAGTATTAAATTATTTAAAAAAGACTGCATGTTGCAGAATATCGTAGTCTTTTCATGCCTTAAGGGGCCATACTGACAACTCCATATTGCAAAATAAAAAGTATGAATGCGTGACTGCAGTTGCAGCAGCCCCTATATATAATAAGGTGTATATGTCAAACTTAAAATAATAAAAAGAAAAGATGAGTAAATTTCTGAGTGAATTCAAGCAATTCGCCATGCGTGGCAATGTGCTCGATATGGCTGTCGGTGTCATCATTGGTGGTGCCTTTGGCAAAATCGTCAGTTCGTTGGTAGACGATCTCATCATGCCTCCTATAGGATGGATTATCGGTGGTGTCAACTTCTCGGAACTAAAGATTTCACTTCCTACCGTGGAAGTAGCCGGCGAGAAACTGCCTGCTGCCACCATCAACTATGGCAACTTCCTGCAGACCTGCCTCGACTTCTTCATCGTGGCTTTCTGTATCTTCATGCTGATCAAACTGGTCAACAAATTTGCCAAGAAGAAGGAGGAAGAGCCCAAGCCAGAGCCTAAGCCTACGGCAGAGGAAAAACTCCTTACCGAAATTCGCGACTTGTTGAAGAACAAGTAACATTCATATTCTATCGGGCGTGGGGCGGCAGAGTTTCGCTATGACGAAAAGACTCTGCTGAACCTACGCTATTATTGCACCTTAGTGACGATTAAAGAGACATACCCGCTTTCATATTTTCACCGTCACCCAACAGTAACCAAAGAGATGAACAGCCAGCAAGCTACAGACAAGTTGACAAGAAAAGGCATCAAGCCCACAGCCAACAGGATATTGGTGTACAAGGCTTTGCTCAGTCATTCTGCCCCAATGAGCCTTGGCGACATGGAAACCGTGATGCCATCGATGGACAAATCGAGCATATTCCGTACACTCACCTTGTTCCTGGAGCATGATGTGGTGCATGCCTTTGAGGACGGACGTGGCATACTCAACTACGAACTGTGCGAGGAAGAGGGCAAGTGCGACCATCATGACGGACATATCCACTTCTACTGCGAGACGTGCCAGCGCTCTTTCTGTCTGGACGACATCCATATTCCAAGTTTTGAACTGCCCGAAGGATTCTGTCCTCATTCCGTTTCCTTTGTCATCAAAGGCGAATGCCCCGAATGTAAGAGAAAAAAATCATCCCCACTCCATAGAACATAACAATATAAAGTCTTTCACCACACGGGTATATTCCTCATGATGATCGCGGTAAGCCATGGCATGTTCTGAGTCTTTGGCGATAAAAATAGCCTTGCGCCCTCTCTCCTTTGCATCGTACAGGGGGTGAAGCATGGCATAAGGCACAAAGGCATCCTTGTCGCCATGGATAAAGAGCATCGGTTTGGTACTCTTACGGACTTGGGATATCTGCTGAGCCTCAGCAAACGACCAGCCATACTTGTGCAGGCAGAGCGCGGAAGTAGTGTTCATCAAAGGGAAAGCTGGCAAGCCAAACTGGTCTTTGAGCTGAGCGGCAAACTCGTCCCACACACTGGTATAACCGCAATCCTCCACAAAGCACTTCACATATCCCGGAGTCTTCTCGCCCGCAACAGCCATCGTAGTAGCTGCACCCATCGATATGCCATGAATCACCTGCCACGTATTCTTCACTCTTCGTCCTTTACTCTTCACTTTAAATATCTCATGGGCTACTTGCGACCATCTGATGACGTCCCATCGGTCGTTCCACCCCATCTGTATATGATCGCCCTCGCTCTTGCCATGTCCATACAGATCGGGAAGGAGCACATTATACCCCATATCATGATTGTAAAGATAGGCGATGTGGAGCATTCCCTCGGCACGCACCTTGTAACCATGAACCACAATGGCGGTTCTGCCAGTAGACTTGGGGGCATAGAGATAAAGGGCATGAGCCTTATAGCCCGAAGGCATCAGCAGGAAGGTGTCTTTCACGCAATGATGCTGATACACTGAGTCCATCCAGACCGAAATCCAGGGACACTCACTCTTTATTCGCGTCTTCCAATGTTCGGCTGTCATTCGTTCCTGCTCTGGATAGTTGAGCGAGTAAGCGAGCATATAGCTGCTTACTCCATACAAACTTGCTGCCACAAGCACAACAATGCCCAAGACTACACCTATTATTATATGAAACTTTCTTTTCTTCATATCTTCCCATCATTCGTTTTCCAATACTGCAAAATTACTCAAAAAAACAAAGAGAACAAAACATAAAAGCATATTTTAACTGAACTTTCACAAATGCCATACTTGTGTCAGCAGCCTTGAATTCCTATAAAACGTTCACTTAATACTGAGAAAATCTTTCTCTTATACTATATAAATGTTCTGTTTAACCCATAAAAGTTCTATTCAAAGCCTTTGAATGTACGTTCAGAGCCTTTGAATGTACGTTCAGAGGCTTTGAACGGAGATTTCATTAGAGAGAAAAAACAATTTTATCACTATCTGAAGACATTTGTTGTGGTAACAAAGTAACCACTTGTGGCAATAGGGGATGCTGAACAGTTGGAAATTCAACAAGAAGATAAATTGTCAGACAAATGTCAGACTATTTTTTGGGCACATTCAAACCTTTGTCATACTTTTGTAGTCATCAAACATTCAAAGCAACAGTTTACCCATAAAAAAGCAAACGTATGAAAAAGATTTTCTTCATCATCATCGCAGTCATCGCCATCATCTTATTTTTCAATATGTATGGCACCTTTGCTTACCAAAGCAATCAGTCGAAACCGTACATAGACTTCAAGAAAAAGATAGACATCAGTCAGCTGTTCGATTATCGCGACCCTACCTATGGCTATACCATCAGCTATCCCGATTTCTTCGAACATGAGGACACATCGCTCAGCAACTATCAAAGCTATGCCAGGTTCAGCTATACCGACCGCACCAATGTGGTGTTGGAAAGTTATGTAACGAAGAATCATTGCACATCATTACAGACATGTGCCGACTCGTTGGCGACAAAGCTTCATGCCACAAAAACTATGAACAGGGACTCATCATTTCTGCTTGCAGGTCCGGTATACGAAAACGGAGTACGCATGAAGGGTTACAGTCATTACGACAAATTCATCAAGAGTGGCAAACTCCTCTTCGTCTACTCGCTCACCTATCCCGACGATTACAAACCTGCCATGTCCAAACTGTTCCATCTGATAGAAAACTGGAAAATCGTCGGGGCATATTGATGTTTTTCGGCAACAAGATGTCGTATACACAAAAAAACTTTGTACATTTGCAACTCATAAAGACAAACCTTCCCTTTATAAAGACAATATGACAAAGAAAGCAATCGTTATGGGCGCCACATCGGGCATCGGAATGGAAGTGGCCAAACTGCTTGCCGCCAAAGGATGGCAAGTAGGAATAGCCGGAAGAAGAACAGAAAGACTGCAGGCACTGATAACTGACGGCATCACCTGCTATCAACAGATAGATGTCACCTCTGCCGATGCTCCTACCCAACTACAGCAACTCATCGATAAGTTGGGAGGCATGGACCTGTATTTCCACAGTTCCGGAATAGGATGGCAGAACAATCAGCTCGATATAGAGAAAGAACTGAAGACGGTGGAAACTAACGGAATGGGATTCACAAGAATGGTAGACACCGCATTCAACTGGTTTGCTGCCCACACCACAACAACCGAAAATAAACATCCATATCGCATTGCCTGCATCACCTCCATCGCTGGAACAAAAGGACTTGGTGCTGCCCCAGCCTATTCTGCCACCAAACGATTCCAAAACCATTACTTGGAATGCCTTGCCCAGCAAGCACGTATGCGCCAGCTTCCCATCTCGATAACAGACCTACGGCCAGGATTTGTGGCAACCGACCTGATTGCAGGCAGCAAATATCCGCTACAGCTAAGAGCAGAAGAAGTGGCAAGGCACATCGTACATGCCATTGAGAAAGGGAAAGAAGTAAAAGTCATAGACTGGCGGTACGCCATCCTCGTCTTCTTCTGGCGTCACATACCAAGATGGCTGTGGACAAGGTTGAAAATCTCTCAATAATATGGGTCAAAAAAATCCCTCCTTCAGGCATGATACCCGAAGGAGGGATTTATTGTATAGATGGCAGGAATCTGCTTTTCTAATCTTTACCCGCGAAGAAATCATCACGGGGAGAAAGCCTTACTCCCACTCGATTGTCGAAGGTGGTTTTGAAGAGATGTCGTAGCAAACGCGGTTCACACCCTTCACCTTGTTAATAATCTCGTTGCTTACCTTTGCCATGAAGTCGTAAGGCAGATGTGCCCAGTCGGCTGTCATCGCATCGGTACTGGTCACAGCACGCAGAGCCACAGGATGCTCGTATGTACGCTCGTCACCCATCACTCCTACCGAACGGACAGTAGAAAGCAATACGGTACCTGCCTGCCAGATCTGGTCGTAGAGAGAAACCTCTATCTCGCCATTCTGCATGTCGGCAGGAACACCAGCAGCCAATACACGGCGGGCTTCCTCACCACTCAACTTCACCTTGTACTCACGCAAGCCGCGGATATAGATATCATCGGCATCCTGAAGAATACGCACCTTCTCGGGAGTGATATCACCCAGAATACGTACTGCCAAACCAGGACCTGGGAAAGGATGACGGGTAATCAGATGCTCAGGCATTCCCATAGATCGGCCTACACGACGAACCTCATCCTTGAACAACCACTTCAATGGCTCGCACAACTGAAGGTTCATCTCCTTAGGAAGACCACCCACATTGTGATGGCTCTTGATGACCTTACCAGTAATATTCAAACTCTCGATACGGTCGGGATAGATAGTTCCCTGTGCCAACCACTTGGCTCCGGTCTGCTTCTTAGCCTCAGCATTGAATACCTCCACAAAGTCGCGGCCTATAATCTTACGCTTCTGCTCAGGATCGGTCACACCAGCCAGGTCGGCAAAGAACTTCTCGGATGCATCCACACCAATCACGTTCAGACCCAAGCACTTGTAATCCTCCATCACATCACGGAACTCGTTCTTGCGAAGCATACCGTGATCTACGAAGATACAAGTAAGATTCTTGCCAATGGCCTTGTTCAAAAGAACGGCAGCCACACTGGAGTCGACACCACCAGAAAGGCCAAGGATCACCTTGTCATCACCCAGCTGTGCCTTCAGCTCTGCCACTGTAGTCTCTACGAAAGAGTCTGCACTCCAGTCCTGCTTGCTGCCACAGATATCTACCACAAAGTTCTTCAGCAACTGTGTACCCTGCAAAGAGTGGAACACCTCTGGATGGAACTGAACAGCCCATACAGGCTGCTTGGTAGAAGCATATGCTGCAAACTTGACATTCGCTGTAGAAGCGATGCACTTATAGTCCTCAGGGATGGCTGTGATGGTATCACCATGACTCATCCAAACCTGAGAGTTCTCTACAAATCCCTTGAAAAGAGGATTGGTGGCATCAAACTGCTCCAAGTTGGCACGGCCATACTCACGGCTGTCAGCAGCCTCTACCTTTCCCCCCTGGGCATAAGAGAGATACTGAGCGCCATAGCAAATGCCGAGCACAGGAATGCGACCAATAAACTGGCTCAGATCCACCTTGAAAGCTTCCTGATCATGAACGGAGTAAGGACTACCGCTCAGGATGACACCAATCACAGATGGGTCGTCCTTAGGAAACTTGTTGTAAGGCATAATCTCGCAGAAGGTATCAAGCTCACGTACACGACGGCCTATCAGCTGTGTGGTCTGTGAACCGAAATCCAAAATAATAATCTTCTGTTGCATAATATATTAAACTTTAAATTTTTAACATTGACATAAAAACGCCTCTGCCTCTTTCAGCGTTTCCTGCTTTCCCACATCCATCAGTCTGAGGTCGTTCTTCACATATCCCTCAATGCGTACTTTGTCGCAATGCTTCAGATAGAAATCCATGATGGGGAATTTGTCCGGTTCTTCCTCCATCAGCGGGAAGATGGATGGTGCTACCATGTGGATGCCCGAGAAGGCATACATCTTACACTTGGCAGGATCGAGATGAGGATAAGGGCTCTTCACCTCGCCAGTCTCGATGTTCGTCCACCCCACCAACCGCATACTGTCATCGAAGAGAAGATAACGTTTTGTCTTGCGTTCGCTCACCAACAGGCGGGCTGCAAGAGGCTTTTCCTCCGGTAAGGCTTCCTGCGACTCTTCTGTAAGGTCCTTCGTCTCTATCTGATAGAACTTTCCCAAATCCACATTGCTCAATATATCCACATTGTGAATAAGGACGGGCTCATGCGCATCGAAGAGCGGCCATGCCTTTCTGATACCTCCACCTGTCTCGAGCAGTTTGTCCGTCTCGTCGCTGATACGGATATCCATACCGAAGTTGTCGTTATCGCGTAGGTAATCAATAATCTGACTGGAAAAATGGTGAACGTTCACTACAATGCGAGTGAAACCAGCATCTTTCAACCGAAAGATGACACGTTTGAGCAAAGGTTCTCCTCCCACACTTACCAAAGCTTTCGGAATGCGGTCGGTAAGTGGCTTGAGGCGAGTGCCCAGACCTGCAGCGAAAATCATTGCTTGCATCATTATAGCTATCTATTAATGTGCGTGCAAATTTACTAACTTTTTACGAAATAGCCAAATTTGCACGCCATTAATTGATTATAAAAGAAAAACTTATTCTGCAGGAAGCACTTGCTCTATCTGCTGTTCGCGATGACAGATTCTCACCTCAACACCGAACTTCTCATGAATATGCTCGGCAAGATGCTGGGCTGAATAGACACTACGGTGCTGACCGCCTGTACAGCCGAAGCTGAACATCAGAGAGGTGAAGCCTCGCTGAATATATCGGTTGACATGATGGTCGGCAAGGCGATAAACACTATCGAGGAAGGTCAGTATCTCGCCATCATCCTCCAAGAATCGGATGACTGGCTCGTCGAGACCCGTCAGTTTCTTGTATGGCTCGTATCGGCCGGGGTTATGGGTGCTGCGACAATCGAAGACATAACCGCCTCCATTGCCTGATGGGTCTTCGGGAATACCTTTCCTATAGGAGAAGCTGAACACCCTTACCACCAAAGGTCCCTTGCCATCATACTTGGAGAAGGTGGCAGGACCATCCTGCGGATGCGAAGTGTAGATATTGGTATCGGCTGTGCGATAACCATCAGCACGGTTGACAGCCGACTTCTCTATGCGGGTAAACTGCGGCAGCTCGGTAAGGCGGCGAAGCATATCCATCATATAAGGATAAGGGAACACCTTATCGCCCATTTTCAGCAGGTCACGAAGATTCTGAATGGCAGGAGGAATACTGTCAAGGAAATGCTTCTTGCGCTCGAAGTATCCACGGAAACCATAAGCACCCAATACCTGCAACGTACGGAAGAGGACGAAAAGACTCAGACGGTTGACAAAATGACGGACAGAAGGTACCTCAGTATAGTTCTTCAGCGACTGGTAATATTCCCATACGAGTTCACGTCGCAACTTGAAAGGATACTTTGCCGATGCCTGCCAGAGGAAAGAAGCCAAATCGTAGTAGAAAGGTCCTTTACGCCCACCCTGGAAATCAATAAAGTACGGATTGCCATTTTCGTCAAGCATTATGTTGCGAGCCTGGAAATCTCGATACAGGAAACAGTCCATCTGTTCGGAAGTCAGGTCTTTGGCAAAAAGGCGGAAATTAGCTTCCAACTTCAACTCATGGAAATCAAGGTCGGTGGGTTTCAGGAAACAGTACTTGAAGTAATTCAAGTCGAAAAGTACGCTGTCGATATCAAACTCGGGCTGAGGATAGCAGTTGTTCCAATCCATTCCACGTGCTCCTCGGAGCTGAATGTTGGGCAACTCGCGAATGGTTCTCTTCAGAAGTTCCTTTTCCTTTTGGTTGTATCTTCCGCCAGCTTCACGTCCACCCTTGATGGCATCAAAGAGCGACACATCGCCCAAGTCGGTCTGCAGATAGCGCGACTCATCATCGCTGACAGCCAGGACCTTAGGCACCGGCAACTTTCGGAGCGTAAAGTGACGTGACATATAGATGAAAGCATGATTCTCATCTCGACTCGTTCCGATGACACCAATGACGCTGCTGCCGTCCTGCTTGACAAATCGGAAATACTGCCTGTTGCTTCCCTGACCAGGCAACTTGACCACACTTGCAGGCTCCTCGCCTGCCCAAGAACTATAAAGGTTGACTAACTGTTCCACTCTTTACTTCATTTAAAAATCTACTATTCTTCGTTTTTCTGATTCATCTTTCGACGTTTCAGCCAGTTATCTATCTGCTGAGCGAAGTTATCGCCCACAAACAAGATGAGCAACACACCAAGTGTAGCAAGGAAAGAATTGAGCGCCGTCATTCCCAACCCTACCTTGGTAATATAAATCAGTCCGCCGATAACAATCAGGAAGACCAATGCTTTTTTTCTGTCAAAATTCATTTTCATGCTGCAAAGATAACACAATAGGATGAAACTACAAAGAGAAAAAGACAAAAAAAATCGGATGTCTCACGACAACCGATTTTCAAAAACAAACTACTTAAAAACTAATCTACTAAAACAAATCAAAAAAATATCTTTAGCGGCTTAAGCCGTCTTTTTCATTTTTCTACGTTGCAAAGTTACAAAAAAAGCAAATACGCGCCAAGCTTTTTTGCTAAAATTTGCAAGATTTTATAGTAAAAAACATATAAAAAGGGACTACTCTGTAGAGTAGCCCCCATTTTGATATCTTTACATTACATTTATTACATCATACCGCCCATTCCTGGAGCAGCTGCTGGCGCAGCAGGAGCAGGTTCTGGTTTGTCCACCAATACACACTCTGTAGTAAGGAAGAGGCCTGCGATAGAGGCAGCGTTCTCAAGAGCTACGCGCTCAACCTTGGCAGGATCAACGATACCGGCCTGACGCATATCCTCGTAAACATCCTTGCGGGCATTATATCCGAAGTCGCCTTCGCCCTCACGTACCTTATTGACTACTACTGAGCCCTCGCCACCTGCGTTGGCAACTATCTGGCGAAGAGGTTCCTCGATGGCACGTTCTACGATGCGGATACCTGTTGTCTCGTCGGCATTGTCACCCTTCATATCCTTCAATGCCTCAAGAGCACGGATATAAGTTGTACCGCCACCAGCTACGATACCTTCCTCGATAGCTGCACGAGTAGCACAGAGTGCATCGTCAACACGGTCCTTCTTCTCCTTCATCTCAACCTCAGAGTTGGCACCTACATAGAGGACAGCCACACCACCGGCGAGCTTAGCCAAACGCTCCTGAAGTTTCTCCTTGTCGTAAGAAGACTTGGTGTTCTCAATCTCATTCTTGATCTGAGCCACACGGTCCTGAATGTTGGCCTTCTCGCCATGACCATTCACGATAGTTGTATTGTCCTTGTTGACGGTTACCTTGTCGGCAGAACCTAACATATCCAATGTTGCCTGCTCCAACTTCAGACCCTTCTCCTCAGAGATAACTACACCACCTGTCAATACAGCGATATCCTCCAACATAGCCTTACGACGGTCGCCGAAGCCTGGAGCCTTGACAGCACAGATCTTCAAGCCACCACGCAAACGGTTGACTACCAAAGTAGTCAGAGCCTCAGAGTCTACGTCCTCAGCGATGACCAACAATGGGCGACCGCTCTCGGCAGCAGGCTGAAGGATTGGCAAGAACTCCTTGAGGTTGGAAATCTTCTTATCGTAAAGCAGGATGTATGGATTATCCATCACACACTCCATTTTGTCGGCATCGGTCATGAAGTAACCGCTCAAGTAACCACGGTCGAACTGCATACCTTCTACCACACCGATGTTGGTGTCACGGCTCTTGCTCTCCTCAATGGTGATGACACCATCCTTAGAGACCTTGCGCATAGCGTCAGCCAACAGCTTACCGATCTCAGCATCATTATTGGCAGAGACGGTAGCCACCTGCTCAATCTTGTCGTAGTTGTCATCTACCTGCTCTGCATGGTCCTTGATGAAGGCAACGACAGCAGCCACAGCCTTGTCGATACCACGCTTCAAGTCCATAGGATTGGCACCGGCAGTAACGTTCTTCAAGCCCTCAGTAACGATGGCCTGAGTCAGGATGGTAGCTGTTGTTGTACCGTCACCTGCGTCATCACCAGTCTTGCTGGCAACACTCTTAACGAGCTGAGCACCAGTATTCTCAAACTTATCCTCCAATTCCACTTCCTTGGCTACGGTAACACCATCCTTGGTAATCTGAGGAGCACCAAACTTCTTTTCGATTACCACGTTGCGGCCCTTAGGACCAAGAGTTACCTTTACTGCGTTAGCCAACTGATCGACACCCTTCTTCAAGAGGTCGCGAGCATCCATATTGTATTTAATATCTTTAGCCATAATATTTTCTATTTTAATATCAGCAAAAAGTTTTTTACCTTTTTACTTTTTTACCTTTTTACTTTTAAAATTACTCTTCCACCACAGCGAGAACATCGCTCTGGCGCATCATCATATATTTAGTACCATCAAACTCGATCTCGGTACCGGCATACTTGCCATAAAGAACGGTGTCACCCTCTTTGAGAATCATCTCCTCGTCCTTGGTTCCCTTTCCTGTGGCAACAACCTTACCACGCTGTGGTTTTTCCTTTGCTGTATCAGGAATAATGATTCCACCTACTTTTTCCTCGGCTGGTGCAGGAAGTACCAGCACTCTGTCTGCTAATGGTTTAATGTTCATGATTCTATATTTTTTAATTGTTATTTTGTTGTTTGATGGCTAAAACCCTGCAAGAGTCTTTGCCTTGTCGATTTCGACTTATGCCAAAAACGTGCCAAAGAAACAAAAGGCAGACGAAACTGACAAAATTGTCAGTCACGTCTGCCAAAAGGGGTTCATCATGATGCCTGGCGCAGGCAAGCATCATGTTGTTTATTTCTTTTCGGATATTGCCTCGTAGATGATTTCCGCCATCTTCACAGCTCCCTTTCCATTGGGATGAATGCCATCGTCGAGCATCAGGTCGGCAAAGGTGTACTTCGAATGCAAGTCGATAAACCCGCACTTATTCTTCTTTGCCACCTTCTTGATGACAGGGATTTCACCGTTTACTATCACACTGTCGTTAATGGTCCATGAGGGCTTGAAGGCTGGAATAGGCGAACAGAGATAAATCTTTGGCTTAGAGGGCAGTGCCTTGAGCGAATCGACCATCGTCTGCAAATCCTTTCCAAACTCGGCCTTGTGTACCCAGTTGTGGGTCTTACTGTCATTGGTGCCCAACTTGATGACAACGATATTAGGCTGGAAAGCCAAGGCGTCGCGCCAGCCCATCTCTTTCATATAGGGCACGTCCCCCTTACATAATAAGGTACGCGCGCTGAGACCATAGTTCTTCACCTCATATCCATCGCCCAACTTATTTTGCAAGATGGCAGGATAACCTTTCTGTGTAGCCATATCGATGCCGTAACCATCGGTAATGGAGTTGCCGATACATGCCACACGTATGGCGTCCTTACGAGGCGCCTTGAAACTGTCGAGCCAACGGGTAAGGTCGCTCAACATCTGATCGTGATAGGCCCAAGTGCTGCGGAAACCGAAACCATGTCCGCCTGTAGGATAAATGCACATGGAACACTCGTTTCCTACCTGACGCATACGGGAATAATAGGCCACGCCATTGGTTACAGGAGGAACAGCCCCATCATCATTGGCCAAGAGGATGATGGCACGAGGTGTGAGATGACGGCGAACCTGTTTCTCGGTTGAGTAGTGGTCTACGAGTTTCTCGTCCTTCACTCCCTCTTCGCCCAAAAGATTATAGCTGGAGCCCACATGTCCCTTCTTTGGTTTCATCGAGATGACAGGATAGAACAAGATGGAGAAGTTGGGGCGAGCATCGTATTCTGCCAGAGTGCTGACGGAAGAAGCCAGATGACCTCCAGCCGAGAAGCCCATAATACCCACATCCTCACGGTTGATGTTCCAGACAGAGGCGCTGTCGCGCACGGTGCGCATCGCCTTGCAGGCATCTTCCATGGGCACAGTATATCTGCCATGCGGCATACGGTATTTCAGCACAAAAAAAGCTATGCCCTGCTTGTTGAAATACTCAGCCCAGTCGTATCCCTCATGATTGAGGGCCAGATGAGAATAGCCTCCACCAGGACAGTCGACGACAGCTCTGCCCGAAGGGTTTTGGGGCAAATAGCAGGTCAGATTACTCTCCCCGTCAGCCGTGAGGTTGAGTACGAACTTTTTAGCTGTCGACTGGGCTGACAAGGCAAGCACAGCCATCAGACAGGCCATAGACAATAAAATCTTCTTCATAATTACATTTTTAGGTTGATGTGTTTGTTTTTATTAAAAAGCCAGTTGGGCTTGTCTAATTCCCCAACTGGCAAAATCGTTTTCTGTCTTTTAATCAAAGAAACCAGGCTGATGATACTCGATGCCCAGCTCACGGTCTACAGTAGCAAGAATACCCTGCACCTGTCCCATGGCGAACATACGTCCCAAGAAACTGTAACCGGCATTATAACCACGGTTCTCGTCGCCGAGCATACACATACCATGGTCTACACGCATAGGCAGGTTGGGATTCACCTTCTCGAAGATGCGTGCCAACTCTATGAGGTCAGCACGTCCACCCAGATGACTTGCCTCAGTAAAGTCGCCATTCTCGAAGATATGGCAAGAGCGCATGTGCACGAACCATGTACGGTCGGCATACTTACGAGCCAACTCTACCACATTGTTGTGACTGCCAGCCGATAGAGAGCCTGCACAGAAGGTAAGACCATTGTGCTTGTTGTCGACAGCCTTGAGGAACCAGTTGATGTCCTCATCACAAGTCACGATACGTGGCAAGCCGAGGATTGGGAATGGAGGATCGTCAGGATGAACACACATATACATGTCGCACTCCTCGCAAGTAGGCATGATGGCATTGAGGAAGTAGCGCATGTTCTCACGCAACTGCTCCTTTGAGATTCCCTTATACAGATCGAGCAACTGACGGAACAACTCTACCGGATGTTCGTCGTCCTCTTTGATATTTCCACTCACGAAGCCCTGAGTCTTCACGATAATGTTCTCCACCAGCTTATGATCGTCCTCAGGAGTCATCTTGTTCTTCAGTTCTTCCACCTCCTTCAGGATGTCACGGCCCATGGCCTGACCCTTTGCCTGCCAGTCGGCCTCAGCGCCCTCGCGCTTCAAGATATGAATATCGAAATAAGCAAACTGTGGGAACGAGAAGTACAAGTTGGTACTGCCGTTGGGGTTGTCGTGGAACAAGTCGGTACGTGCCCAGTCAAGCACAGGCATGAAGTTGTAGCAGATGGTATGAATACCCTCGAGCGAGAGGTTTCTCAGACTTTCCTTATATCGCTCTATCTGCTCATCTCTGTCGGCACCGGCATACTTGATGCTCTCTACCACAGGCAGAGACTCTACTACACTCCATCTCATTCCGTAACTTTCGATGTACTCCTTCAGGTCGCGGATCTTCTCGCGGGTCCACACCTCACCATTAGGTACATCGTGCAAGGCTGTAACAATGCCTTCCACACCAATTTCTTTCAACATGGCTAAGGTAATCTTGTCGTTCTTACCAAACCATCTCCAAGTTCTTTCCATAATGTTTGTTGATTCAGTTAATTGTTATTTGTTTTGAATAGTTTTTAACTCAATTTTCGCATGTAAGCTCCACACGCCCTGAAAGGGCAGAAGCTCTTAGCCCAGGGCACCGCCCTGGGTGTGTATGAACGCAAACCTGTCGCCCTGTAAGGGCAAAAGCTTTGTATATTGCCAGGTATTTGAAAGCTTTTGCCC
>OKUU01000104.1_pt1 | contig 33318 bp, 20 predicted proteins | sample 1606561 | NCBI WGS metagenome assembly OKUU01 (sample SAMEA3882506, study PRJEB24775) | human gut metagenome | biome: human-associated habitat; feature: intestine environment; material: feces | place: Netherlands | collected 2009/2010
GGGAGTACGAGACCAGCAAGATGGCATATCGCGACATCAAGAATTCCGTAGACACTGCTAAGCGTGAAGGTATAGCTGAAGGCATGGAAAAGGGTATGAAGCAAGGCATGGAAAAGGGCATAAAACAAGGCATGGAAAAGGGCATGAACCTGCGAAGCCTTGAGATTGCCAGAAAGATGCTGGCAAAGGGTATAGATGAAGTGTCTATCATGGATATGACGGGGCTGACGGCAGAGGAGATAAAGCTGCTGAAAGCGGAGATGGGGGATTTTTTCAACAAATAACTTTACAAGTTAAACGCGGTGGAAAAATCTCTTAAGAGAAGCTGTCTTTTTCCTTAAGGAAAAATATATTTTCCCTTAAGGAAAAAAATAAAAACCCTTAAGGGAAAATTCTCCAACTCTTCTTTCCCCATTTTCCGGGCGTTTCTTCCTGATTCTCTCTTTAGGGAATTTTATTTACACAGATCGATTTCCTCACTTGCAAAACTATCGGCAAACCATCTGGGTCACTGAAGAATACAGATAGTTTGCCGACAGATTTTACTTGCCATACTTGCTCGGTGCGATTCCAAACTTATTCTTGAAGCACTTATAAAAATAGGTGGAATCGGAGAAACCGACCTTTTCGCTGATCTCGCTTACGGTGTATTCGCCTTCCAGCAGGAGCTTGGCGGCAATGCGCAGGCGCTCGTTCTGGATATAGATGTTTGGCGAAACACCCATGATGCTCTTGGTGCGGTTATATACCGTGGTACGGCCCAGGCTGAGCAGCTCGGCAAGGCGATCTACATTGAAGTTGTTGTCGCCGATATGCTGTGCCACGATTGCCTCCAGCTTATCCTTGAACTTCTTGTCGAGGGTGGACATCAGGAGGGTAGGCTCATTCTTCTTGAGCTCCTTCACTGGCTTGACCAGGATTACTTCTCCGCAGGAAGACAGCTCTGCTTTCTCTAGTGGAGCATTTTCCTTAAGAGTCGTTTCCTGACCAAGTGCTTTCTCCTGCTGCGCCTTCTCTTCAGTCTTCTGCTTCGCTTTCAGTTCCATAGCCACAAATTGTAGGGCTCGGGCGATGAGGAGCTTGAAGTTGCAAGGCTTCACCATATAGTCATCTACGAAGTTCTTGTATGCCTTCAGTATATGGCTGGTATCATCGAAGGCAGTCAGCATGATGACTGGGATGTTCTGCGTTTCCGGATCTGCCTTCATATTGCTTACAATCTCGTAGCCGCTCATCTCCGGCAACTGGATGTCGCTGATGAGCAGGGCTGGCTTGATTCTCCGGATGTTCTCGTACCCCGTCTTGCCATTCATGAATGTTTCTACATGGAAATAGACAGACAGCTCCGACTTGATCTGCTCCAGCATGTCCAGATCATCTTCTATCACCATCACGGTAACGTTGTTGATGGCTTTCGGAGTCATCTCCTTTACAATCATCTCTATCTCGTCCTTGTCGATGCTGTGGTCATCCAGCGCCTTCTTTTCGATGATATCCTCCGGCTGATACTTGCCGGCATCATTTGGCAGGGCAAGGCAGAAACGGCTGCCTCCGAGATCCAGGGAACGCTCATAGGTGAGCGAACCCTTGTGGATTTCTGCCATCTGATGCGCCGTATAGAGACCGATACCCATACCGCCCTTGGAAGCATAGCCGTGCATGAATGGCTTGAAGAGATCAGCCTCTCTTTCCGGTTTGATACCCGGACCATTGTCTTCTACCGAGAAGAACACGATGTTGTTCTCCTGATAGAGTTTCACGCTGATAATACCCTTGTCTGGGGTATATTTCACGGCATTGCTCAGCAGGTTATACACGATGGTTTCCACCTTTTCCTGGTCGAAGAGTATCTCGTGGTTGCTGGTCCAAGGAGTGAAATTCATGGTGATGTCTTTCTGTTTGGCCACGGTATAGATATCATTGTAGATGGCGCGCACGAAACCGATGATTTCGCCCTTTTCTACATTCAGCTTCATATTGCCCGTATTGATCTTGCGGAACTCCATCAGCTGGTTGATGAGTCGCTGCAGTCGCTTGGTTCCTCTGGAGAGGGTATAGATGGAGTTCTTGGAAGCATAGCCTTCTCCCTTGGTCATCATCTTTTCCACGGCACTCTGGATGATGGCGAGCGGGGTGCGGAACTCATGAGAGATATGGGTGAAGAAGTTGATTCGGAAATCAGACATCTGTTTCTCCAAAGCAATCTGCTGGTTCAGCTCGAAGTTTCTCAGCCATGAACGGTAGTAGAGTACTCCGGCTCCGCAGATGATGAGCAGATAGATGCACCACGCCCATACCGTATTGTACCAAGGTTGGCAGATGGTGATGTGCAGCAAGGTTTCCTCGCTCCACTGGTTGCTGCCTATACGGGTACGGATATGCAGGGTGTAGCTGCCAGGGTTCAGGTCGCTGAACTCGGCATGGTTGATGCTGGTCATCGGGCGCCAGGTCTTGTCTATTCCCTCCAGATAGTATTGGTACATCGCATTCTGGATGTGCGGATAATCGAAGTTGGAGAAGTGGATGTTGAGCGAATTCTTGTCGTGTGGCAGGCTGATTTCCCGTGTATAGTTCAGCGCCTTGGTTAGGAATTGCTCATTTTCTGCTTCGTATATCGAGATTCCATTGATGGCGAGGTCGGTGATGACTGCTCTCATGTGGGCTGGTGGCATGCTGATGGTGCGGGATGGCTGGATGAAAATCATACCGTCGGCAACACCGAATACCAGTCTGCCATCATTCAGCTTGGTGGCGCAGTTCTCCGTAAAGTTGTTGCTGAAGATGGTGCGTCCTATCTGGAACGAGCGGATATCGTTAGTCTTGGCGTTGAGACGGGAGATTCCTTCCTCTGTGCCAATCCAGATATTGTCGTAGTTGTCTTCCTCCAGCGAGCGGGTATTGTTGTCGGTGAGTCCCTTGCTGGTATCAAACAGCTCGTACTCCAGTTCCCGGGTCTTCTCGTTGTAGCTGCATTTCAGAATGCCGCCAGTTGCTGCAAACCACAGTTTTCCGTCATGTGCCTCGATGCCGCAATTGATTTCGCTTACCGGCAGCTTTCCGTTTTCATCATTGAAGCGGAGGAACTTCTGGGCTGTAATCTTCTTTTCTGCGGTATTCACCATCAGGATGCCATTGTTGCTGCATACCCAGAGTCTGCCTTTGCGGTCCAGAAGCAAATCATGGATTTGGGCTTCCTTACCGTCAGTATTCAGAAACTGCTCGAATTTGCGTGGCTGCTGCCCCGTTTTCTGTGGGGTGATGAGCAAGCCTTCTCCCCAGGTAGCAATCCAGGCTCTTCCTTGCTTGTCGAAGATGGTCTTGTAGAAGGATACGCCCGGAGCATAGTGGTCCTTCTCATATTTCCAATATCTTACATTGTCAATATAGATGCCGTCTCCCTTGGTAGATATCCATTTCTTGCCCTGTGGATCTATGGCATAGTCATAGGCGCAGGCATCGGTCTGCTTTTCTATCGTTCGCTTTTGGGTTCTGGCATCATAGATGTAAGTTATGTTGGCACGGGTAGTGACGGCGAGCTTGTCATTGCCTATGTTGCTGATATGGCGCACGTAGTTGCTCCATTCCCGGTTGGAATTTGGTTCAATCTTGACATGCTCTGTGTTGAGATCCTTTAGTTCACGGCAGCAATATACGCCATCTCCCGTACAGATCCAGATGCATCCGCTGCGATCGATGAATACGCTCAGCAGGAAGCTGGAATGGAAGAGTGGATCCTTGTCTGCAGTTGAGAAGTGCTGGAGTTCATCTTCCTTCCGGTTGTAGATGAAGAGTCCGTTACCATAAGATACGATATATACATTTCCGTTGGCATCTTCGGCAGCCACGAAGTTCTTGTCTCTACCGTTGATGTATGCCTGGTCATCGAGCAGATGGAATTTTCTGAAGAGTTTTCCCTTCTTGTTGAACAGGTAGGCGTTTCCCTTCTTGTCGTAAAGAAACTCATAGGATTTGAGAAGACTTTTCGACATGGCATTCGGTATCTGGATGGCTGGCTTGTGGAAGATGCCGTTCTTCAGATTCATTGCGAAAGTTTCTTTCTGGGTAAAGATATACCATTCTCCCTGCCAGAAGAAGGAGGCGCGCGATTTACCCACATATCCCACCATGGATGGAAGATGGGATTTCCGGACGAGTTTGCCCGAGTTGTCATAAAGGAAGGCATCGCCCTTGTCGGTCAGTACGGCGATATGATTGCCGTCAGTAGTCAGGGTGATGATATGCTGGTTCTTGAGCATCAGATGGCTCTTGCCATCAGGGGTGATGCGGTTAAGACCTTTATCGGATGCGATCCATACATTCAGTTTGGCATCTTCTGTCATCTGTAGCTGATGATCGCCTATCAGTTTGCCATTCTTTGTAGTATAATCTGTGGCTTGAAATTTTCCGTTGCTATAAGTCAGGTATCTTACTCCGAAGTCTCCAGAAAAGAGCCACATGCCATTCTGGCTCTTGAATCGGTTTTTCAAGAGCGTAGCATTCTCCTTATCGAAATAATCGGAAAAATGAGCTGTTTCCAGGTCGAAGCTGCAGAGAATATTAGATGGATTGTAGCCCCAGATGAGTCCGTGTTTCTCGTCGTTGATGAGCTGGGAGATGGAGTGGTGACTCTTTTGCCCGGAGTTCTTGCTGAGATTGGTGAAGTTGATAAACTGATAGCCATCATATCGGCTCATACCGTTTGGGGTACCGAGCCAGATAAATCCATCTCTATCCTGGATGATATCGTTCACCGTATTGCACGACAGACCATCCTTAGTCGAGAGTCGCTTCCCGTCTAATTTGATGCTGCCGAATGCCTGCAGAGGCATCAGCCAAATGCTGATGATTCCTGCTATATATAATAAGGTGTAGAATGTCTTTTTGTTTCTTTTCATTTGATAGGTCTTTTGATTCTTCTGCAAAAATACGATAAAATCCTTAGAATACAAAACAAAAAGAAAGAGAAAATGTAATGTGAAAAACAAAAAATGGGCAAAAGTCAAAAAATAAAGGTGAATGGTCAAAATATAAAGTATAGTCGGCAAGAATAAGTGTATTTTTGCACCCGAAACAATAAACATATAAACCAAAACGTAATAATTTATGGACAGCAAACTATTTTTAAAGGAATCTGTTTTGCCTGTTACTCTTTTCTGCTCAGCATTGATGTTTTCTCCTGTCGGAATAGCTCAGGTGAATGCAGCAACGAATGTAGTACAGCAAGCTAAAACAGTAAAAGGTACAGTTGTAGATAACATGGGCGAGCCAGTTATTGGCGCCAGTGTTAAAGTAGTAGGCACAACCAATGGTGCCGTAACAGATCTTGACGGTAACTTTGTTTTGACCAACGTGCCAAAGAATGCTACCGTGGAAATCTCATATATCGGTTATACAACCCAGAAAGTGAGTGTAGCCGGAAAGAGCGATCTGAAGGTAACATTGCAGGAAGACAACAAGGCTTTGGATGAAGTCGTGGTAGTAGGTTATGGTGTACAGCGCAAGAGCGATGTGACCGGCGCCTTGGCTCACTTGGATTCAAAGGACCTGACAGCGATGCCTGTAAAGGATGCCCTGGAGGGTATGCAGGGTAAGACTGCCGGTGTGGATATTACCAACTCACAGCGTCCTGGTACTGTAGGTAGCATCACCATCCGTGGTCAGCGTTCCATCGGTGCCAGCAGTGCTCCGCTCTATGTAGTGGATGGTATGATTATCCAGAACGGTGGTATCGAGAATATCAACCCTCAGGATATCGAGAGCATCGAGGTGTTGAAGGATGCTTCTGCTACCGCTATTTATGGTGCACGTGGTGCCAATGGTGTTGTGCTCGTTACTACCAAGAAGGGTAAGGAAGGCAAGGTTACCTTGAACTATGCAGGTACAGTTACTTTCTCTACGCTCCATGATGTAACCAAGATGATGAACGCTGCACAGTGGATAGACTATGCCCGTCTGGCAGCATATAACCAAGGCAATTATGGCGATAAGACACAAGACTTTGCTCCTAATTATGAGGGAGATGTGAAGCTTTTCGGAGGTCAGGCAGACAGCTGGGCTAATATTAATCAGGCTTGGGTAGATGGTACTTATCATCCGGAATTAGTGGGTTCTTACGACTGGGCTTCTCATGGTAAGCAGACTGGTATTACTCATGAGCATACACTCAGTGCTTCTGGTGGTTCAGACAGATTCAAGGGTTATGGTTCTTTTGGTTATTTAAATCAGAAGGGTGTACAGCCTGGTCAGAGCTATCAGCGTTTTACCTTGAATACTTCTTTCGAGGCAAGACCTGTTGATCCATTGACATTGGGCTTCACCATGAATGCTTCATACGGAACCCAGGATTATGGTTATAACTTCTCCAAATCTGTAACTGGTCCTGGCGATTATTACAATGCATTGAATTCAATGATTCCATGGACCGTTCCTTACGATTCTGACGGCAACTATATACGTAATCCTTGGGATTACAATGTGAACATCATCAATCCTATTGATGAACTGAAGTATAATACCAACAAGCGTACCAATTTCCGAATCAATGGCAGCGCATATGCCCAATTTGACTTTGGCAAGGTGTGGAAGCCATTGGAGGGTCTGCAGTATCGCATTCAGTTTGGTCCGGAACTCCAGTATTATCGCCTGGGTATTGCCAATGCAGCCGATGGTATCAATGGAGATGGCAGAAACATAGCTCAATACAATCCATCCAATAAGGTGTCTTGGACGCTCGATAATCTGGTTTACTACAACAAGACCATTGCCAAGAACCATCGTATTGGTGTTACCCTCCTGCAGAGTGCATCTAGCTATCATTCAGAGAATGGTAATATCAAGGCTTTTGTAGCGAGTGCAGATGAACTTTGGTGGAACACAAGTTCATTGGGAAATCCACAGGCTTATTCTACTGGCCTGACAGAAACTTCGCTTGCTTCCTACATGGCTCGTGTGAATTATACTTATGCAGACAGGTATATGTTGACAGCCAGTGTTCGTTCCGATGGTGCTTCTCAGTTGTCTGATGGTCATAAGTGGGCATCATTCCCATCTGTAGCTCTTGGTTGGCGTATTGATCAGGAGAAGTTTATGCAGAAGGCTGATTTTATCAGTAACCTGAAGCTTCGTCTGGGTTATGGTATTTCCGGTAACTATGCTGTATCTGCATACGCTACTCAGGGTGCTGTTCAGAGCAACTACTATGCATGGGGAAGTATGGATCCTACTGTGGGTTACTTGCCTTCTGATGCTTCTGCCAAGAATCCGAACAAGATGGCGAACCTCGATCTCGGTTGGGAGAAGACCAAGCAGTGGAACGTAGGTCTCGACTTCGGCTTTATCAACAACCGTATCAGCGGTAGTGTTGACTACTATCACAACAAGACTACCGATCTGATTCTAGCTACCACCATTCCATCTCTCACCGGTTATACCAGCACATACGCCAACGTAGGTGAGACTTCCGGTTGGGGTGTTGATTTGCAGTTGAATGCCATTCCTGTGAAGACTAAGGATTTCGAATGGAACACCAGTTTGACCTGGACCATCGACCGCAACCGCGTGGATAAGTTGAATAATGGTGTAGAAAAGAATGTAAACGACCGTCTCTTCGTAGGTGAGGAAATTGGTGTTTACTACGACTATGTATATGATGGAATCTGGAAGTCTTCGGAGGCTGATGAAGCTGCCAAGTTTGGTCGTAAACCTGGTCAGATCAAGGTGAAGGATGTAAATCCTGATGGTAAGATTGATGCAAATGACCGTCAGATTGTAGGTAAGGTTCGTCCTCGTTGGTCTGGTGGTTGGCATAACACATTCAGCTACAAGAACTTTGAACTTTCCTGCTTCATCTATGCACGATGGAAGTTTACTGTAGCCAAGGGTGCTGAGACTCTTGGAGGTATGTATGCTATGCGTGATGTGGATTATTGGATTAAGGACATCAATGAGGATGCTGAGTATTACTCTCCTGGCTCTCAGGGTCAGAACGCTGATACTTTTTCTGGCTCAATGAATTATCAGGATGGTTCTTACATCAAGATGCGTAATATCTCTCTGGGTTATACATTCCCTAAGAAGATCACAAGCAAAATGGGTATGAGTAACCTCAAGGTTTATGTTCAGGCCATGAACCCATTCACCATTTACAAGAAGTGCAAGTGGCTTGATACCGACCTCTTGAGTTATGATAACAACTCTACTTCTTATGGTTCAGGTACAACCATCAAGAGCTGGGTTATCGGATTAAACATTGGATTCTAAATACAGATACATCATGAAGACAAACAAAATATTATATGCAGCACTGATTGCAGGTGCAACTTTAGGAACAGTTACTTCTTGTAGTGATTCGTTCCTTGATGAGAAGCTGATTACCGAGAAAGGTACGGCTTATTTCCAGACTAAGGAAGGTATTGACGACCTGGTTACGGGTGCTTACCAGAAATTGAAGTTCAAGTATAACTATATCTGGGGTATTTATCTCTATGGTATGGGTATCGATGAGTTTACTAGTGGTGCCAACAACATCACCTCTTACAATGCATACAGCACAGACCTCAACTCGGGTGAGACTGCTGCCAACCAGCCATTGTGGGACAATATGTATGGTCTCGTAGAGCCTGCCAATCTTGTCATCCAGAACACTCCATTATATTATGGAGAGAAGGTGAGCACTTACAATACCCGTCTGGGCGAGGGTTATTTCCTCCGTGCTTTTGCTTATTTCGAGCTGGTAAAGCAGTATGGTGGTGTGCCTTTGAAGCTGGAGCCAAGCAACGGTAAGATTAATTATACCTATACCCGCAACAGCGAGGAAGAGTGCTTTGCCCAGATTATTTCTGATTTTCAGAAGGCATACGAATTGTTGCCTGAATCTCCAGAAGGAAAGCAGGTTGGTCGCCTTACTAAGTCGGCTGCTGCCCATTTCCTGGCAAAGGCTCATCTTTATCGTGCCTCTGAATTGCATGATGGCTGGAATGCTCAGTACAAGGATGCCGACCTGGAGGCTGTCATCAAGTATGGTAAGGAAGTAATTGCTGCCCACCCATTGTGCCAGAACTTCCAGGAACTGTGGGATTATACAGAGCCTAATGGTGCCAATGAGCAAGTTAGCGAGGTGGTTCTTGCTGCACAGTTCTCCAACGATGGTGCCAGCACACGAGGTCGCTTTGGCAACCAGTTCCACCTCTACTATCCATCCATTTATCAGAACATGGCTGGTTGTAAGCGTGACATTTCTGGAGGTCGTGAGTTCTCATACGTCAGTGCTACAGAATATTCTATGCAGGTATTTGACCGTGTGAATGATTCCCGTTTCTGGAAGTCATTCATCACCAAGTATGGTTCCAATTATACGGATGGTGCTCCTTACTGGATTACCACCAAGAAGAATAAGGAAACTGGTAAGTTGGAGATTACAGATGATATATACAAGGCACACCCTGAGTATTATCCTGACGATGTGAAGGTTCCTACTGAATCAGATCCTGGTGAGCATCGTTTCAAGGGAGGTGAGATTGGTATCAAGTATATCGTCAATAATCCTGGTGACACTCGTTTCACTCCTGCATTGAATGCTGATGGCACAGAGAATAAGTCTGAGGATTATGTATTGAAGAATGGCAAACTCACCCCACAGCATACCTTCGTACGTTATTATGCCGGTCAGCCTTTTAGCTTCAATACACAGAGCAATGCTGCCGAACGTTCAGGCAACTATTACACTTTGGGTAGTATTCATAACAGAAGTGTGGCTTTGAGCAAGTTCCGTGACGGTGCCCGTGAATCTATTGCGTCACAGTTCGGAACCCGTGATGCCATCATTGCCCGTTCTGCCGACGATGTCCTGATGGTAGCTGAGGCTTATATCCGCAAGAAGGATTATGGAAATGCCATCACTTACCTGAATATGGTACGCGACCGTGCCGGTTACAAGGCTGGCGAGGACCGCTCTATCAGCCGTGATGGTGGTCAGGCTTACAAGAAGAACTCTGCCTGCACAGGCAAGGGTGGTGGTTTCTCTGCTGAGGGTGCCATCTATACCGAGGAGAATACTTATTATGAGTCTAACAATATTGCCGAGACTACTGCCTCTACAGAGAGCAATATGCATCTGAATGGTGTTGAGGATGTGCTCAACTCAAAGGTTGAACAGCCTATCTACGAAGCTTTGAAGTTGACATCCGACTATGATAAGTTCATGTGCTTCCTCTTGGATGAGCGTACACGAGAGCTGATTGGTGAAGGTCAGCGTTGGGAAGATCTGGCCCGTACCAAGACTTTGGAAGCTCGCTGGAATGCGTTTAGTGATGCTTCCACTGGCGGACAGGGTAAGTTTGATCCAGCCAAGCATTACTATCGCCCAATTCCTCAGTCATTCCTCGATGGTATCACCAACGCGAATGGTGCTTCTTTGAGCAACGAGGAGAAGGAGAAGATGCAGAATCCTGGTTACTAATCGGATATCTATAGGATAGGTTAATGATTATATGTTGAAGAGCGGTATCTTTCTCTAGGTAGAAGGTATCGCTCTTTTTTCTTCTCATACAGAAAACTGTAAGAATGGAATAATGGAGAATTGTATGATAGTTCGCTTCTTTGGATAATATTACTAGGTAGATGAATCGGATTATGTGTACTTTTGTAGCAGAATATAAAACAATAAACAACTATCATCATGCAAATCAAACAAATGTTATTTCCGATGATGAGTATGGCGCTGACGATGGCTCCCTGCTCTCATCTCCATGCACAAGGACAGACTCCGGTATCGCAGATGGAGAAGCTGGACCGTGGCTTGGTGGCTTTGCCTGCCCAGAACCAGGGAATCTTCCTCAGCTGGCGATTGCTGGGTACGGATAGCAAACACGTATGCTTCGACATAGAAAGGGATGGAAAGATCATCGCCCATCAGGTGAAGCTGACCAATTATACAGACCGGAAAGGTTCCTCTGCCAATACCTATCGGATCATCACTTATCAGAAAGAACCCAGGATGGATGCTCCGGCTGAAAGAGAAGTTTCGAAGGCGGTGAAGCCATGGAACGATCTCTATCGCTCCCTGTCCATCAACCGTCCTGCCGGCGGTGTTACTCCCGATGGAAAATCCTACGAATATACCCCCAACGACTGTAGCGTGGGCGATGTGGATGGGGATGGAGAATACGAAATCATCCTGAAATGGGACCCAACCAATTCGCATGACAATTCGCACAATGGATATACGGGAGAGGTCATCTTCGACTGCTATAAGCTGGATGGAACCCAACTCTGGCGCATCAATCTGGGTAAGAATATCCGTGCCGGTGCTCACTATACCCAGTTCCTGATCTATGATTTCGATGGCGATGGCAAGGCGGAGATGATCTGCAAGACATCGACGGGTTCGGTAGATGCCAAGGGAAAGTTTGTGAGCGATGCGGCTACGGATGCCGGAATCCGAGAACTGGACAATGCTGCCGACTATCGCAATTCGCGAGGTCGCATTATGGCAGGTCCCGAACTGCTTACAGTCTTTAATGGCGAAACCGGAAAGGCGATGCATACCATCTGGTATCAGCCCAACCGAGCCTTCGGTACAGGCCGGCAGGTGGAAGAGGAAGAGCATCTGGAGAACGGATTTCCTGCCTATTCTTCAGTCTGGGGCGATAAGAACAACTATGGCAACCGTGGCGAGCGATACCTTGCCGGTGTGGCTTTCCTGGAGGGTGCCGACAAGAAGCCGAGTGCCGTGATGTGTCGTGGCTATTATACCCGCTCTTATCTCTGGGCGGTAGATTTCGACGGAAAGGAACTCAAGACCAAATGGCTCCATGCTTCGCTGACTCCCAACGACTGGAAGGTAACCGATGCTGATGGAAAGGTACAGAAGGAGGTTCATGGATGTAAGAATACGGCTTATGCCCAGGGTGCTCACAGTCTGGCTGTGGGCGATGTGGATGGGGATGGATGTGACGAGATTACCTACGGATCTGCAGCCATCAACCATGATGGAACCTTGTTGTATTCTACCGGATTGGGACATGGCGATGCGCAGCATCTTGCTGATCTGGATCCCGACCGACCGGGATTGGAATATTATATGGTACACGAAGAATATCCCTACGGTTCTGATCTGCGGGATGCACGAACAGGCGAAATCCTGTTCCGTACACTCGATAAGGATGATACCGGAAGAGGATTGGCTGCTGATATCGATGCCCAGCATCGGGGATATGAACTTTGGTGTTCGGATGCTCCTGTTGTAAGAGACATCAAGGGTAAGACTGTTTCGGCAGAAACATCTTTATCCTATAAGAAGAATCATGAAGCTGATCATTTCAGAAGTAATGAGAAAACGAGTTTCAAAGCTGTTTCCAAAATGCCGGCAATGAACTTCCGGATCTATTGGGATGGCGACTTGCAGGATGAACTTCTGGCAAACGGCCGTCCTCCTCATTTCCCTCCTTATCTCCAGAAATGGAACGGAAAGGAAGCGGTGGCGTTGCCTTTGAGCAATGGCAAGCAACTGTATGAGATGGGCAACTCGGTGAGTTGCAACTGGTCGAAGGCGACTCCTAATCTACAGGCTGATCTCTTCGGCGACTGGCGAGAGGAAGTCATCTATTGGGATAAGAGCGATGCCTCGCATCTCAATATCTTCACCACCAATATTCCGACAGAATATCGGGTTCCAACTCTGATGCACGACCATATCTATCGTATGGGAGTGGCCTGGCAGAATGTAGGCTATAACCAGCCTCCGCATCTGGGGTATTATCTGCCCGATCATGCTGAGAAGATTCAGAAATAAGAATTTGAAATAAAAAAAGAGATTCTGACAAAATAGATATGTATCTGATACGTTTATTAAGATATAAGGAAATACAGAGAATATAACATATAAAGCGATAAAGGATATGAAAAGAATATTATTCGCCTTCTCATTGATGGCGGCAACTACAATTTCCTTTGCCCAGGTGGCAAAGCCGATGGAAGATGTCAATAAGGTTATCGACAATACCGTGGATAGCCTGAACAAGGCGATGACCGCCCGAATCAAACCGGGAACCAGTCGCAAGGGCAATAATCCGGTACTCTTCCTGATAGGTAACTCTACGATGCGCAATGGCACACTGGGTAATGGTAACAATGGTCAGTGGGGCTGGGGATACTACGAGCACGAGTTCTTCGATGCCAACAAGATTACGGTAGAAAACCAGGCGCTCGGAGGTATGAGCAGCCGTACCTTCTACAACCGTCTTTGGCCGGATGTGCGCAAGGGCATCAAGGCTGGTGACTGGGTGATTATCTCCATCGGTCATAACGACAATGGTCCATACGATAGTGGCAGAGCACGTGCCAGCATCCCTGGCATCGGCAAGGATTCGCTCAATGTCACCATCAAGGAGACTGGTGTGAAGGAGACTGTTTATACTTACGGTGAATACATGCGCAAATACATCAACGACTGCAAGGCGCTGGGTGCTCATCCTATCCTGATGTCGCTGACTCCACGTGATGCCTACGATGAAAACGATAAGATTGTCCGTGTGAACAAGACTTTCGGCTTGTGGGCAAAGCAGGTGGCTGAGCAGGAAGGAGTTCCTTTCGTAGATCTGAACGAGATTTCGGCAGCCAAGCTCGATAGCTATGGTCATTGGAAGGAGAAATATCATTTCTTTACCGACCATATCCATACCTCCCGTTTCGGAGCGATGATGAATGCCCGTTCGGCTGCAGAGGGATTGGCTGAGAGCAAGGACCCAAGTCTGGCTCCTTTGCAGGCGATGATGATCAATGTGGCTCTGCCTGTAGAGAATTTCAAGCGTGAACCGGGCAAACCGGTAGTCTTCTTTACAGGCGACAGTACCGTGAAGAATGCCGATAAGGATGAAGACGGCATGTGGGGTTGGGGATCTCAGGCTTACACCATCTTCAATCCTAAGAAGATTACCTGTGTGAATGCTGCCAAGGCAGGTCGCAGTTCCCGTTCTTATCTCAATGAGGGAAGATGGGATAAGGTATATAACAGTCTTCAGCCGGGCGACTACGTGCTCATCGAGTTCGGACACAACGACATCTGTTCTATGACCGACAAGAAGATGCGCGGCTCCATTCCTAGTGCCAAGGATACCTGTCATGTTTATCAGATGGAAGAGAGCAAGCAGTATGAGGTGGTTTATTCTTTCGGCTGGTACCTGAAGAAGTTTATCCAGGATGTGCGAGAGAAGGGAGCTACCCCAATCCTCGTTTCCCTGACTCCTCGCAACGAGTGGCCTAACGGAAAGATGGAGCGCCGCAACGATAGCTACGGAAAATGGTATCGTGAGGTGGTAGCTGAGACAGGCGTTGCCTTCCTCGACCTCCACAACATCGCTGCCGATTCATACGATAAGATAGGCAAGGAAAAGGTGAAGGCATATTACAAGAAGGATCATACCCACACCAGTCTGAAGGGTGCCCAGCACAATGCCAAGTGCGTGGCGAAGGGCTTGAAGAAAATGAAGAGTCCATTGGCTAAGTATCTGAAGTAAAATGATAATTTACAATCAATAAAGATATCATCAGATGAAGACAAAATATATTTTAGTAGCAGGACTTTTGGCGTTGGCTTCTTCTGTAGGAGTCAATGCCCAGGGTTTTTATATTGATATGACCAAGGTGCAGCCTGTCTATTCCGCAGAGAAGGGGCTGGGATATGACATCGTGGCTGCTCCAAAGGCAAAGAGCAATGCCCCTTTCTTCTATTCTGTGAAGGTGGCAGATGGCAACTATAAGGTCACCGTGGTGCTCGGTTCTAAGAAGAAAGCAGGCAAGACTGTGGTTCGTGCCGAGAACCGAAGACTGATGCTCGATGAGGTGAGTACCAGGAAGGGTGAGTTCAAGACTTACTCCTTCATCGTGAACAAGCGTTCTCCTTATATTACCGATAAAATGAACGTAAAAATCAAACCTCGCGAGAAGGAGACGTTTACCTGGGATGAAAAGCTGATCTTGGAGTTTACGGGTGCTGCCCCAGCTGTAAAGAGCATCAAGGTGGAACCGGCTCCTGCTGAAACCACCACCGTTTTCCTCTGCGGCAACTCTACGGTAGTAGATCAGTTTACAGAGCCATACGCTTCCTGGGGGCAGATGGTTACCCGTTGGTTCGGTCCGGAGGTGGCTATCTCAAACCATGCCGAAAGCGGATTGACAGCAGGTTCCTTCCTTGCTTCCAACCGTCTGGACAAGGTGCTGGCGATGATGAAGAAGGGCGACTACGTGATTTGTGAGTTCGGACATAACGACCAGAAGGAGAAGTCTGCAGGCAGTGGTGCCTGGTATAACTTCTCTTATAATCTGAAGAAGTTCATCGATGAGGTCCGCAAGAAGGGTGGCAACATCATCTTCGTAACTCCTACTCAGCGTCGCTTCTTCGATGAGGCTACCCATAGCAAGATTCAGGAGACTCATAAGGATTATCCTGATGCCATGAGAGCTGTGGCTAAGAGAGAGAATGTTCCTGTCATTGAACTCCACGATATGACCCGCACTTTCTTCGAGACTTTGGGTTATGAGAACAGCAAGAAGTCGCTGGTTCACTATCCGGCAAATACTTATCCCAAACAGACTAAGGCTCTGGAGGATAACACCCACTTCAATCCATACGGAGCCTACGAGGTGGCAAAGATGGTGGTAATGGGTATGAAGCAGCTCAAACTGCCTATCGTGAAGTATCTACGCAGTGACTGGAAGGACTACAATCCTGCCCAGCCAGATGATTTCAATCAATTCGTGTGGTATCCATCCGTGAATCAGGATGTAACCAAGCCGGACGGAAATTAATAAAATGAATTTGAAATGAATAAAAAGACAATACTTTTCGCCTCGTTGCTATTGGGCGGTTTGCCTTTGATGGGAACCCTTTCGGCTGATGCAGCGGTGCGCGATACAATCAGTATCAACCAGGGATGGCAGTTCCATCGCGGAGATGTGAAGAATATAGATGAGTTGAAAACAACTCAGGGGGATGATGACGTGGTAAATCTGCCTCATGATTTCCTGATCGGTCAGGACTGGGTGGCTCCTGATGCCAGCGAACGTCCTGACAATAGTGATGCCGGAAGCAATGTGCGCAGCCGATTGAGTCCGCGTGGCTTTAAGGAGATGGGCATCGGCTGGTATCGCTATCAGTTGACTCCGAAGGATGAATGGAAGGGAAAGCGCATCGTGCTCGATTTCCAGGGCATCATGCTGGTGGGAGATGTCTATCTAAATGGAAAGCGTATCGGAGGTACCGATTATGGTTACCTCGGTTTCGATATCGACCTGAGCAAGCTCCTGAAATGGGGCGAGGCTAACGAGATAACCGTCAAGGCAGATACCCGCAATCCTAATAATTCCCGTTGGTTTACGGGTGCCGGTCTCTATCGTGATGTCAATCTCATCATCACCGACAAGGATCTGTACTTCCCTCGCCATCCTCTCTTTATCCGCACCCAGGATAACAAAGAGGTGAAAATCAAGGCAGAGATTATCAACCAGCAGAAGCTGGCAAAAGGACAGGGAAAGGCTGTTATTCCTGTAGAGGTTCGTATTCTGGATGCCGATGGCAAGGTGGTGGCTCAACAGAAGAATAACATCGACTTCAATGCCAAATGGCGTGATAGAGAATATGAGTTGCCTGCCATCTCTCTGGAGAATGCCCAACTGTGGTCGCCAGATACACCTTATTTATATACTGCCGAGGTGACACTCTATAATCAGGATGGAAAGGTGGCTGATCAGATTAAAGAACAGTTTGGCGTGCGTACCATCGAAATCGTTCCGCAGAAGGGCTTGCTGGTGAATGGCAAGAAGGTCTTGCTGAAGGGCTATGCCAACCATCATACCCTCGGAGCCCTGGGTGCTGCTGCCTATCCTCGTGCCATCGAGAAGCGACTCAAGTTGATCAAGGAGTTCGGTATGAATCATATCCGTTCTTCTCATAATCCATATAGCGAGGATTTCCTGAAGCTCTGCGATAAGTATGGCATCCTGGTTGTGGATGAACTTTACGACAAATGGCTTACCCAGTATGCCGGCGGCAGAGTGGAGTGGGAGAGCCTTTGGCAGAAAGACATTCCGGAATGGGTAAAGCGAGACAGAAACCATCCTTCTGTGGTGTTGTGGAGTTTGGGAAATGAGTTGCAGCAGTATAGCAACCTGCCTTTCAACGATTGGGGTGTTACCGCCTATAAAATCCAGAAGGAGTTGCTGCACCGTTATGACGATACCCGACTGACGACCGTGGCGATGCATCCGCGCTACCGCAATCTGGAGACAGATTCCATTCCAGCCGATCTGGCGGTGGCTACCGAGGTAAACTCCTACAACTATCGCTATATGTACTTCCCTGGTGATATGAAGCGTTATCCTGAAAAGACCTTCTATCAGAGTGAGGCGAGTGTGGCTGCGATGGGACCAAACTTCTATGAGATGGACCGTGACAAGGTGATTGGTCTTGCCTATTGGGGCGCCATCGATTACCTGGGCGAGAGCATGGGATGGCCTATCAAGGGTTGGAACCAGGGTGTGTTCGACCTTTCTCTTCAGCCAAAGCCAGATGCTTATTTCGTGAAGAGCATGTTTACTGACGAGCCAACCGTTCACATCGGTGTTATAGAGAAATCGGGTGGCAACATCCAGTGGAATGGCATCAATGTTTCTGCCGGAAAGCTTTCTGAAAACTGGAACCGTGAGGCAGGCGAGAAGGTTTCGCTCTATACCTATACCAATGGCGACGAGGTGGAACTCTTCCTCAACGGCAAGAGCCTGGGGGTGAAGAAGAACAGCAACGACCCTAAGCTCCGTGCCCGCATCAAGTGGGACAACATCGCCTATGCTCCAGGCATTCTGGTGGCTGTGGCTAAGAAAAACGGCAAGGTGGTGGCTCGCCATCAGATAGAGACCACGGGCGAGGCTGTGGCCTTGAAGTTGGTGCCTGATGCTGAAAACTGGCATGCTGACGGTAAGGATTTGATGCACGTTCGTGTCTATGCCGTGGACAAGAAAGGTAGAAGAGTGCTGAACGTGAAGGATGCCAAGGCATTCGACAAGTTGACATTCACCGTGAAGGGCGATGCGAATATCGTGGCGGTGGATAATGGAAACATTGCTTCTGATGAACTTCATATCGGAAAGACCCAGTTGGTGAAGACTATTCAGCGCAATCTCTTCCAAGGTTCCGCTCTCGTGATATTGAGAGCAGGCGATAAGCCAGGAAAGATAGAGCTTTCGGTGGCTGGCGAAAAGATAAAAGCCAAGAAGCTGGTTTTGAATACAAAGTAAATCATAAGAATCGTCTTGATTAATCCAAATCGTTTTGATTGTTTATATACTAAAAAAGATCGCCAAAATGCTGGCGACCTTTTTTTGTATCCTTTGTTTTCTCTTTATTTTCTGAATTTCTTTTTGAACCATTGGTTGAATGCCACGTAGGCACTGATTTCCTCCTGGTGCTGAGGCTCGGCAAATGTCAGTACATTGCCCGATGAATCTCCGTGCTGGTCTGGGAAGATAATCATCAGATTGGTGCCCGAGAAGAAGCGGGTGAGCTCTTCCGGCAATCGTTCCAATGCCGACTTGTGGGATACCGTACCCTTGCGGGCTGTCACCACCACAAAGAGATGGTTCTTGCTCATGTGGGAGGCAAGCTGAGGCATCTCGTTCCAATGCTGCATTAGGGTGTATTCGGCACGTACTTCCTGATGGCGGTTGGTGATGTACTCATTGATGAGTGCCAGGGTCTCCTCCCTGCCATGGAACTGGATGCGGCAATCCAGATTGCCTGACAGGCGCGCCAGTCGCTCTACCCAGCGGTAGAAACCCGGTTCAAATTCTGCCCTCGATGGTACTGCCACTTGTATTCGGCGAATGGTATTGAGCGGCTGCTTGATGCGAGCCATGATAATCTGACGGCTCAGACCATTGAAGAGACTCTGATGAAACTCTCCCCAGAACTTAGGCGAAACCTCCGGATGCATGTGCATGCCGATGATGATTTCGGAACACTGGAACTCGTTGAAGGCATGCTTGATGCCGTTGGCGATGTTGGCTGCAATGCGAACCTGCGTCTGCGTCATCACGTCGGTGGCTGCGGCAAGCTGACTGCAATGATCCAGCAGCTGTCGGCCCTGTTCCTGCTTGTATCGCATATCCTTGTCATCATACACTACGTTCAGGCAGACCAGTCCTCTGTTCAGCTTCTGGTTTCTCACCAGGAAGGCGAGACTCATCAGATTATCGGCATATTCCGGATACTTCACTGGTATGAGAATCTTCTCATCGCTTGCCTTCTTGGTATCCTCGGCATCTGGAAGCTCCTTGTCGCGGAGGATAATTTTTCTGGAACTCCAGTCGGTGAGCATCGAAGAGATGACGCAGGTGCAGAGAATCATCATCACCACACCATTCAGCATGTCATCGTTGACCAGATAGGTGTTCGGACCCACCAGGAGGTTCATACCCACCATCACCATGGCGATACTGCCGGCGGCATGGGCAGAAGTCAAACCGAACATCATGTGACCCGATGACAGCGGCAACCGGAAACCGAAGCAGGCGGCATAGGCTGCGATGGCTTTTCCCAAGGTTCCGAAGAACACGATGCAGAAGATGACCCAAAGGATATGACTGCCCTGGAAAAGCAGTCCCACGTTGATGAGCATGCCCACACCTATCAAAAAGTAAGGGATGAAGAGCGCATTGCCCGTAAACTCCAGTCGGTTCATCAGCGGAGACACGTGCGGGATATACCTATTTAATATAAGACCAGCGAAGAAGGCACCGAACACGCCCTCGATGCCCACCATCTGCGAGAGAGCCGCACTCATGAAGAGCATCGCCATCACGAAGATAAACTGCATCACCGAATCGCTGTACCGGCGCAGAAACCATCTTGTGAGTCGCGGTATCAGGAATATCATTACTCCGCAGTATGCGGCAAACTTGGCGGTGAAGAGTACCCAGAACAGCAGACCATCGTGACTGGAGAACGAGGCAACGAGACCTGCCAGCATGATGAGCGCTATCAGGAGCGAAAGCATGCTGGAACCCACGCTCAGCGTAACGCTCGGTTTCTGCTGCAGACCATATCTGGAAACAATAGGATAGGCTATCAGGGTATTGGAAGCCATGATGCAGCTCAGCAGAAACGATGCCCTGGTGGAATAGTGCAGCAACCAGATGCTCATGCCGAAGGTGAGGAAGAAGGGAACGAAGCAGGTGAGCAGACCATAGATGATGAGCCGCGATTTGTTTTTCTTCATACCCTCCATGTCCATCTCCAGGGCGGCGAGGAACATGATGTAGTAGAGTCCCACCTTGCCGAACAGCTCGAAAGATGCATCTCGTTCCAGAATGTTCAGTCCGTATTTGCCCACGAGGATACCCGCCAGCACCATTCCGATGATATGGGGAATTCTGAGTTTACCCATGATGATAGGGGCAAAGAGGATGATGAGGAGCACTACGAAGAAGATCAGCGTAGGGTCGGTAATTGGAAAATATTCTGCAATATTCAGCATAGGCATTCTACTTATTGTTGATGATGAAAGAGGGATTCAGCATCCGCTTCATCCCTCTTCTTTTTATTTTTGAGTGCAAAATTACTAATAAATCTTGAAAGGGCAAAGTTTTTGCCCCCTTATCATTTATATGTGTAGAGATTTTTGTAATTTTGCACCCTGAAAACAAACTTAGGATAAAAAGATAAGGATAATTAACGTATGAAAAAAGGATTGTTTGCACTCGCCTTGGGTACATTTACCCTGGGCATCGCAGAATTTATTATTGAGGGAATTCTCACCGATGTGGCGCACAACATGAATGTGTCCATCCCTCAGGCTGGTCATCTCATCTCTATCTATGCACTGGGTGTATGCGCCGGTGCTTTCTCGCTGATATTGATGCATAAGTATCGCCCCAAGAATATACTCTTGTTTCTTACTTCGCTGGTGATTCTGGGAGCCATCATCGCTACGATAGCCCCTAGTTACGGGCTTCTGCTTTGTGCCCGCTTCATCCAGGGACTTCCCCATGGTGCCTATTTCGGTACGGCTACCATCGTGGCGGTGAAGATGGCGAAGGAGGGAAAGGGTACCAAGGCGGTGGCGATGATGTGTGCCGGTATGCCGTTTGCCAATCTGCTTGGTGTTCCGCTGGGCACCTTCCTGAGTCATACCATCTCCTGGCGAGTGCCTTTTCTCATGTCGGTGGCGTTGGGCGTCATCACGCTCTATATGATTTACAAGTGGGTTCCTGATGTAGAGGCTCTGCCTAACAAGGGTATGAAGGCGCAGTTCCGGTTTATGCGCCATCTGGCTCCCTGGCTTATCATCGCTGCTACTTTCCTGGGCAACGGCGGTATTCTCTGCTGGTTCAGTTACATTTCTCCGCTTTTGCAGATAGATGGCGGATTCCATGCGGCATCAATTTCGGTATTGATGATTCTTGCCGGTTTGGGAATGGTGGTAGGAAATCAGGTGAGTGCCTTGCTGGCAGATAGATTCAAGCCGGGCCGCTTTACCTGCTATCTGCAGTTTCTGGCTGCCGCAGCCTTGCTGGCTACCTTCTTTCTGTCGCATATCGGTTGGGTATCGGCAGCGATGATGTTTATCAGTTGTGCCTGCCTTTTCGGTATAGGTTCGCCTGAGCAGTTTCTCATTGTGAAGCACAGCGAGGGTGGCGAGATGCTGGGTGGTTGCTGCATTCAGGCAGCCTTCAATCTGGGCAATGCCCTGGGTGCCTTCTTGGGCGGAATCCCCGTGGCGATGGGATTGGGATATAATTACCCTGCGCTCATCGGTGTGCCGATGGCATTGGCTGGAGCCTTCTGTCTCCTGGTGTTTCATCGTAAATACGAGTGTTCTAAAGATTGAGAAAACCTGGATTGACATGTCATTTTGCCCTGTTTCCTATGACAGAATTTGATAAAAATCAAGAAAACGGCCCTTTTTTGAAGTTTTTCCCAAAAATATTGTGTGCGTACACAAAAAGGCATTACCTTTGCACTCGAAAAGATTGAATAACGAATAATTAAAGTAAAGAAAGGATAACTATTATGATGGTATTAGTAATGACACTGGCAGTTGTAGCTGCCCTTTTTGCAGAGGTTGTAAATGTCAACAAGAAGATTAGCCTCGGCAAGTAATCAAACCTTGAGAGGCATCTCCGGATGCTTCCAGGAAGTTGATTCGAAATAAGGTAAAGATTAGGATAACAGATAAATATAGAGAAAGGATAAAAGTTATGATGGTATTAGGTATGATTTTGGCAATGATCGTTGCCGGATGCGCTGAGTATGGCGCAAGAACTAATATGAAGAACTTCGCTTAACAGCCGTTCTTCTTTCAATTTGAGAGAATTTAAACAGTAGTTGCATAGATAAATAAAGGAAAGGCAGTTGTTGGCATTAGAAGGATGCCAGCAGCTGCCTTTTCGTTTTTTCTCAGCTGAACTTTTTCGGTCTCGCTATTTTTTTTCGGGATATTCCTTTGCTTGTATCATTATTTTTTGTAACTTTGCCGAAAGATTTTAAAATGGCAGCAATATGAAATATCCTATCGGCATACAAGACTTTGAGAAAATCATAGAAGATGGCTATGTTTATCTGGACAAGACAGGCTTGGTCTATGATTTGGTTCATAATGGAACAATTTACTTTCTGAGTCGTCCACGACGGTTTGGAAAGTCGTTGCTCGTATCTACCTTGAAATGCTATTTCGAGGGTAAGAAGGAACTGTTCAAGGGGCTTGCCATCGATAATCTGGAGAAAGATTGGAAGCAATATCCTGTGTTTCATCTTGATTTCAATGGTAATAATTTCACTAATCCTGGAGAACTTGAGGTCATATTAGAAAACTTTGTTGCATCGCAAGAGATGATATATGGTAAAAGTCCTTTCAGGGATTCCTTAGGAGGTCGTTTTGAATATGTATTGAAAGCTGCTCATGAGAAAACAGGACTTCGTGCCGTGGTTTTAATTGATGAGTATGATAAGCCAATATTGGATGTGCTTGATACACAAATCAAAACATCAATAAAGGGTGAAGAACGGTTGTTGGAAGATTGGAATCGTGAGGTCTTGAAAGGTTTCTATAGTGTCTTCAAGGCTGCCGATGCTAATCTGCAATTTGTCTTGCTCACGGGTGTCACCAAGTTCTCGCAGGTAAGCGTGTTCAGTGGTTTCAATCAGCCTAACGACATCAGTATGGACGAGCATTACGAGGCTCTTTGTGGAATTACGGAAGATGAATTGTATTCTACCTTTGATGAGCAAATTAAGGCGATGGCCGTGAGATATAAAACCACAGAGGAAGGGATGAAATACAAACTGAAGAGGAAGTTTGACGGTTATCACTTCAGTCCTAATATGCTTGATATCTATAATCCTTTCAGCATCTTAAATGCTTTGAGCAAGAAGATTCTGGCGGATTATTGGTTCCGTACCGGTTTGCCAACCTATCTTGTTCGCTTGTTGTCTCATTTTGATGAGAACATCAACGAGATGGTGAACAGGTTTTATCCTACGAGTAGTTTTATCGACTACAAGGCAGATGTGGAAGCACCGTTGCCTATGATTTATCAGAGCGGTTATCTTACCATCAAAGACTGGAATATGGATACCGATTCCTATCTCCTGGATTTTCCGAATGATGAAGTGCGAAGCGGATTCTTGACGTTGGTCAAAGCAGCTGATCATTCTCAATACGAGATAAAAGGTGTATTGGAAGTAACGTTCCTTCTCGCGTTCATCGTCCTTACGACGCTGGCTATAAGGAATGCTGGCAAAGAAGGAAGTCATCAGATTCTCCAACTGATGGCAATCGCCCACGTCCATAGCACTCACCACTTGTAAAACAAAAGCATCTGTCGATTCTTTTGGCTGCAAATAGCTAGTAGCCACCAAAGTAAGGAATCCATTTTTCACCTCATCATTCGGAAAATCCAAAAGATAGGAATCCATATTCATGTTCCAATCCTTTATCGTAAGATAGCCACTCTGATAAATCATAGGCAATGGCGCTTCTACATCTGCTCGATAATCCACGAAACTACTTGTTGGATAATACTTGCCAGTCAATTCATTCAAATTCTCCTTAAAATGAGAAAGCAAGCGAACCAAATAAGTTGGTGTACCAGTACGAAACCAAAAGTCACTTAGTCTCTTCTTGCTCAAAGAATTCAAGATACTAAACGGATTATAGATATCGAGCATGTCTGAGCTAAAATGATAACCGTCGAACTTACGTTTCAACTTGTATTTCATCCCCTCCTCTGTAGTCTTATATCTCACAGCCATCACTTTAATCTGTTCCTCGAATGTGGAATACAGCTCTTCTTCCGTAATACCGCAAAGTGCCTCGTAATGCTCATCCATACTGATGTCATCAGGTTGGTTAAAACCACTGAACACACTCACCTGAGAGAACTTGGTAACGCCAGTCAACAAAACGAACTGCAAATCGGCATCGGCTGCCTTGAAAACTGAATAAAAACCTTTCAAAACTTCTCTATTCCATTCCTCCAACTTTCTCTTCTGACCATTGATTGTAATATTCAAATCTTGGTCCAAGACATCTAGCAAAGGCTTGTCGTATTCATCAATCAAGACAACAGCACGAAGACCAGTTTTCTCATGGGCAGCTTTGAGGACAGATACAAATCGGCTTCCCAATCCTTCAGCAAACTCATCCCTCCCATATATTTTTTCCTGTCGTTCAACAAAACCTAACAGGGTTTTATCCAACATTCCTGCATCAGTAAAATTAATGCCATTGAAGTCTAAATGGAACACAGGATATTGCTTCCATTCCTTCTCCAGCTTGTCGATGGCAAGCCCCTTGAACAACTCCTTTTTTCCCTCAAAATAGTATTTCAAGGTAGATACGAGCAACGACTTTCCGAATCGTCTAGGACGACACAGAAAGTATATTTTACCATTAGTCACTAAGTCATAGACCAATGCCGTCTTATCAAGATAAACATAATCACCTTCTATGATTTGTTCGAAGTCTTGTATTCCTATAGGATATTTCATATTGCTGCCTTTTTAATTTCTTTCGGCAAAGTTACAAAAAATAATGATACAAGCAAAGGAATAGCCCGAAAAAAATAACGAGATTGCAAAATACCATATTTGTGGGATTGTTGATAAGGAAAAAAAATAATACCTTTGCCTTTTGAAAATAATAGTTTAAAATCATGGTAGAAACAATGAATAATATTGGAAATAGACAGCCAGATAGCAATGCTGGCTGCAGTAAGCAAAAAGGAGTGAAGAATAAGCAAACCCGGCAGCTGGTACTATGGATTGGCGCTTTGATAGTAGGCGCCGTCTTGGGGATATTCGGCATCAGCTGGCTGGATGGTCTGATGAACTTCATAGCCACGGTCTATACCCGCTTATTCCAGCTTCTGGCAGTACCAACCATAGCCTTGGCAGTTATCACAACCCTGGCATCCTTGGGCAACCAGGCAGATACCGGTAAGATATTCCGCCACGCCATCACCTACACCCTGCTCACAACGATAGCTGCAGCAGCTGTGGGACTGGTGCTCTACAACATCGTTTCTCCAGGCAATTTACCTACAGCCTTGGTACAGAGCGGTATGGCAGATGTTCCCCAAAAGCTAGGAGAAACCAGCTATTATGACCATATTCTTGGGGTAATACCCAACAACATCATCAAGCCGTTTGCCGAAGGAAATGTACTCTCCATCCTGATTTTGGCTGCAGCTGCAGGTATTGCTTTAACCAAAATGCCATCAAGCGACAAGAAAGAAGTCGTGATGAAAGGATTGTTTGGATTGCAGGATCTGCTTTTCATGCTGATTCATGGATTAATCTGGGCTCTGCCTCTGGGTATCGTTGCCTTTGCAGCACAACTCTCAGCCCAGTTCTCTGCGGGTATCGTGATGGCTTCTCTAGGAAAGTACGTAGCTGTTATCCTGGGAGGCAATGTCATTCAGTTCTTCATCATTCTCCCGCTCTTCCTCTTGGCAAGAGGCTTGAATCCAGTGCGTACACTGGGCAAGATGATGCCGGCAGTATTAATGGCTCTGTTTACAAAGAGTTCGGCTGCGACGTTGCCGGTGACGATGCAGACAGCAGAAGACAGACTGGGAGTTTCCAATCAGGTTTCCCGCTTCGTATTGCCTATCTGTACTACCATCAACATGAATGGTTGCGCTGCGTTTATCCTCGTAACCTCCTTATTCCTGATGCAGAATGGAGGAATGCCCTTACCTTGGACTACGATGATTCTCTGGCTCTTCATTTCAGTTATCTCAGCAGTGGGTAATGCAGGAGTGCCGATGGGATGTTATTTCCTTACCCTATCTCTGATGTCCGGCATCAATGCTCCTATCGGCATCATGGGTATTATCCTGCCAATCTATACCATTATCGACATGGTAGAAACGGCAGAGAATGTATGGTCAGACTCCTGTGTCTGCGCCATGGTAGATAAGGACTTGAAAGACCTGTAAATATAGAATAAACACCTAACATATAAAATAGAACATCAGCCTGTGGTGATGAGGCTCAGGGGAGGTTGTCTATCCACGGACAATCTCCCCTGAGCCAGGATACCACCCTATTTACTCCGCTTCTATCTTCCAATCTGTAATATTATGCGTTGCCACATCAAAGTTAACCCCAACCTTTACGATTGGCAAGCCGCTTAAAGCGAAGCGCTTAGGATATTCCTTAAGATCGATCTGTTTCATCGCTGCATCAGCATCCTTATTGAGCTTCAACTCAAAAAGATAAAGATGGGTAGCAGTTCTCAATACCATATCCACCCTTCCCGATGGAGTGCGAACTTCTACATCTACATAATTATCAAGAATAGAGAATATCACATACATCATCTGCTGATAATGTCCCTCAGAGTCAACATTGTTGCAATACGGAACCGTGGCCAGATAAGCCTGAAGCATCTGCATGGCTCCATCCATATCGTTGCGACGGATAAGAGCTGACATCTTGGCAATGGTCGTAGTTCCCTTCACCGTATTCATACCTATATAATTAGGTAAGAGACTACGGTATAGCCCTACCCGAATCTCCTTGTTAGGAATATCCAGGGTATAGAGTTCCGTCTCCGGATCGTACCCCTTGATGGTAATGTAACCACTCTGATACAATAAAGGCATAACAGATGACATACCTTCTGTTGGTGCATCAAACTCCGACTGGTCGGCTTCACAACTACCAATCTCCGATGGCATAACCTGGAATTTCTTGAGCATTTCTATCAGATAAGTTGGTGTGCCTGAAGAGAACCAATAATAATCCAACTTACTTTTTGCCATGGCATTCAGCAAGCTATATGGATTAAATATATCAGGTGACTGGGCAGCAAAATGATAACCATCATAAAACTCTCGCAAGGATTCAAGCATTTGCTCTCTGCTCTTGCCCATTTTCTCCGCCAACACATCAACATTCGCAGACATCTGTGTTTCCAATTCTTCTCTGGTAATGCCACAGATTCCTGCATATTCATCATCCATACTTATATTCGTAATGTTATTCAGTTCACTAAAGATACTCAATTGCGAGAACTTCGTAATACCGGTCAGGAAGACAAAACGGAGCATTGGTTCACAATCCTTCAACGGACTATAAAAATTGCGCATCACATTGCGAAGCACCGGCAAGTTAACATCGCTATGAACAACGTCAAGAAGAGGTGCATCATACTCATCAATCAGTACGACAACCTGCTTACCTGTCTTTTCATAAGCAGTCTGGATGAGCGAAATAAGACGGTCGTTCGCATCAACAGCAGGAGATGTAATACCCCATACCTTTTCATGCTCGGCAAGTCGCCTTCCCAAATATCTTTCCAGCTGGTCTTTCTCCATGTGCTTACCTCCTGCCATACTGAAATGCAGTACAGGATATTCCGTCCACTCATTTTCCAGCTTTTCGATGGCTAATCCTTTGAAGAGTTCCTTTTTGGCTTGAAAATAGCTTTTGAATGTTGAAACAAGCAATGACTTTCCGAAACGGCGCGGACGACTTAAGAAGAAATGCTTGCCACCGCTATGAGTCATGCGATAGACATATTCCGTCTTATCTACATACAGAAGATTCCGAGTGATTATTTCCTCGAATGTCTGGATTCCTACTGGATATAATTTCAATTCTGCCATTGTTCTGTCTTTTAAGTTTCCGGTGATAACAACCTATCAGCCTATTCAACTGCAAAACTAATCATTTTTTTCGTAATCTCCAAACATTTCTGCTAGAATCTACTCTTGGGTATTAAATAAGTAATCGAATATCTATGGAAAACTCTTATTTGCATTACAAAATCATTTCTCCTTTCACAGCACCCGCAATATATTGACATTCACACACTTAAGTGTGAAGGCATTTTTATAGATGCCGTTTCACATCACTTGCAACAAGAGTAAACGATGGAACTGAGAACAGCAAATGAAGGTAAAGTTCATTTGCTGTTCCAAAATTAGCTATTTTACTGAATAAACTCCTCCTTCACATTGAAACAAGGGCAATCTTTGGCGGCAAACTCATTGTGGCCATGAACCGTCGCCTCGGGATATTCCTCCTTCAGCTGCTCAATCAGCGCTTTCAGCGCCGCCTTCTGCTGTGGGGTTCGGGTATCCTTCGGCTTGCCATCCTGGGATAAGCCGCCGATGTAGCATACTCCGATACTCACGGTGTTGTGGCCCTTGCAGTGGGCGCCCACCTCTTCTACTGATCTGCCCACGTGGATGCTTCCGTCACGGTAAATCACGAAATGATAACCGATGCAGAAAAAGCCACGCTCACGATGCCAACGGTCGATGTCGGCTACGGTGTAGTCGCGACCTTCTCGGGTCGCACTACAATGAATGATGATTTCCTTAATCTTGCGCATAATGTATAAATTAATATGTACAATATAATTACTGGATAGTATGATTGAGATTATTATTAGGAAGCACAATCATATACTCCTTAGGAATCTCGTCTTTCCCCCAGTCCTTGATAACCAACGTTACTTGCTCCTTCTCCTGCAAAGCATCGCTGATCATGTCGCAGAACTCCTGGAACTTCTCCTCGTTATAAGCCACAAGTCCCGTCTTCAACGACTTGCCCATCACGATGCTTCCATATTTCAAGGCAAGCGGTCCAAAGCCTGGCGTAATATAAGGCTTTCGAAGTACAGGCGTCTTCGACACCCGACCTTTCTCCTGCAGAATCGCAGGCATGGTTCTAACCTCCTCTTCAATCTCAATCTTGAACTTCTTCTCCTCCTTCTTGCCGTTGTCCTTGTTCTTCTCTTTTTCCTCTTCCGTCTCCTTGATTTCCACCTCTATCTTCTTTTGGAATCTGATAGGTACGGGTGCAACCTTATAACGGCCTGCAGCCATGTATTTCTTAGGATGTTCTACGGTGCCACTGAAAAATACTCCGTTGATAACCAATGTGCCATCCACACTCCATGGAGTGAAGCGACGGCGAAATATAACGATGTTCATAATGATGATATTTTTAGAAAATTAATACTTGTGGGCAGGTCATTAAGGGGGTTGGTGTATTGAAAAACCAAAATGACCCGAAATGACCTTGACCCGAAATGACCCGTTTGTACGGTAGATGAAACTCTTTATACGGTGGATGAAAGTTTCTGATAACGCATATCTGGCAGCACCACTATCAAGCCCTGTCGCTTCCAGTTCTTCAGCATCTGCTTCACCGCCTCGAGAGTCGTGTTTGCACCCTTCACAGAAATGCTCTGCTGCTGTGCCTGCTCGAAAGAGAAGGTTGTGTCCAAACGTTCGAAGATAGAGTCGTTTTTGCCTCGATGTGTGCGATCATACGGCATCTGTCCGCAATAGTCTCTCGAAGAGAAAGCTTCCTCAATGCGACTACGGAAGAAGTAGAGCGCATTGTCCAACTGGTAATCTGCAAGAACATTGAACACTGCGAGCATGGTAGGCGTCTGCATCTTGACAATCATTTCCTTCCATAACAGCGGATTCTGCTTCAACAACTTCTCTGCACCTTGAAAGCCGTGCTTCTGAATCAACGTCTCTGCCACCTTGCAGAGCATGATGCAGGTCATCATTCTCATCGTGGTAGGACAGATACGGAAACGCTGACGGGCTTTCACCTTGTCATCATTCTTCATAGTCTCCAGGCGAATCTGTTCCAGCCACTCCCTACCCTTGGCTTCCAGTTTGGGCAGTTCCACCTCTCCCTCCATCAGCGGCAGCAGATGGGCAACCTGGATGATGCGGTCGCGCTGGCGATCGGTGAGCACATACAGATTTTCTGTCAGCGGAGTAAACGTATTGTCCGGGGTGCGAGCCACGGTAATACGGCTCTGAAAACCATCCGTATAATTGTTCACCACACGGTAAAGCGCATCAGGAGTACCGCACATCACTACATTCCATAACAGTCTGTCTATATGGACATTCACAGCTTCTGCACTTCGTGCCTCGCGCTCGTAGCTCGTGCCATCATACGCCTGACGGAGCATTACAGAGAAGTCGCTCATCGCCGACTTCCACTTCTGCGCCACGGTGTCAGCTTCCGGGGTAAACGAGAAGGCGTGCTTGCCTTCGGTATTAGCCAGACGCTCGGCTAGGTTAGCCACGGTGTTGTTTAGCGTCAGACATCTTACAGGCAGTTTCGGCTCTTCCGGCTGCTCCTTCTTGTTCTTCGCCGCACGCTTCTTGGCTCTCCATTCATCCTCCTTCTGCTGATACATTTTATCCATATCTTTTATCTCCGAAGTCCAGGCATCAATCACGGGGTCAATGCTTCCCTTGCCAGAGGCAAAATCTCCGGCAATGTAAGAGATGAGGTTCAGCGAGTTCATCTTGCCGTGAACAGACACCTTTACGCCAGTAGCCAGCATTCCGATGGCAGGACAGATGGCGGTAATCACGGGCATTGCCAGGGCTGGCCCCACCGCATCGAGCGAATCCCTTACGCCCAGCGGCATTCTGGGCAGGGCGTTGTAATAGAACAGGTCGTCCTGGGCATTTGCCTCGTCCAGCGCATTGATCAGCGCATCGTTGCCTTCAAGATTTCCGCCCTTTCCAGTCCCCTGCTTCATTCTCTCCTGTCGGATGGCAGTAAGCACATCTTTCAGTCGCTTAGGCATTTGGGTAATCTTCTCGTTCAGCGCCGAGTTGATGCAAGCCATCTTCTCCTGCTCAGGGAAACCATCGTAGCAGGGGATGATCTGAGCCATCAGGCTGCGGTCGAAGCCACAGATGTGGCGCAGGTTCACGGCAAGCTCGAAGGTCAAAGTGTTGCGGTTGGAGCGAACTGGCTCATGACCGTCATTATACATCTGCCACCACTTCGAGATGATTTCAGAATACGGGATTCCGAGGTAATCATTGCTGGATTGTGATGAAGAAGAAGAGGATGATGATGGAGAAGATGAAGCGGAAGCAGGCTGAGCCTGATTCTTAGAAGGATTCAGAGGATTCTGAGAGGATTGAACCTTTTGAGAATTCTGCTGATTTCCCTGGTTCTTCTGACTCTGATTCTGCTTCTTCTGATTCATCTGATTTTCAAGAGATTTCTGATTCTCCTGATTTTCAAGAGATTCCTGATTTTCAAGATTTTTCTGAGAATTCAAAGCCTTCTCTTCTAGATTCTCCAACCAAGGCTTGTAATGCTTGTTCGCCTTATGCGCTCCCGGAGGAAGCTCCTCCTGCCCATACTTCTCACGCTCCTCCAGCACCTTGCCTTCAGCTGCCACGGCAGCCTCATCATAATCATCCTTGAAGAGTTCGGGAGACAAGTAAAGCAAATCATCTGCATCAGCCGAAGTGGTGAAATAAACTCGGTTAATATCGTGAGCCGAAGTATCCATTTCGCACTCCATCATCTTGGCAATTCTAACCTGATTTTCGAGAATCGTCTTGCCCATCTCTCGCTTGCAAACCGCATGACCACCTTGTCGTGCGCTGCGTTCCAGCATCAGCAGACCATATTTCTCAGGCTCCTGCAGCATCAGCTTGGCCGCCTTCTCGAAATCCTGCTTATCGTCCAAATCGAAGCCGAAAGCCCGGCTTGGCAGCTTCATACCCTTCACTACCCCCTGCGGATAATGTCCGGAATAATTAAACTGCACCAGTCTTCTCTTCGCCCCATCATTTCCTTCGCGAGCCAGTCGCAGATTAGCTTTCTGCTCGTAGCTTCCACGAATCAGTTTATATTCCTCTTGCGAGGTGATGGAGCGGGCAACTTTGTGCCCATTCTCCACCCTTATCAAATAACAGCTCATCTATGTTTTTCTACTTACTATTATTAAGTTGAACATCCATATATTTTATCGCTTCAACTGATATTCTACCAAAGCATCTGCAGCCTCTTCTGCCTCCTTCACCAATGTGCTGCCGATATTGATTCCTTCATCGCAGAACACCTTCAAGGTGAGCTGGATAGCTCCATCCTTGGTCTTGCTCAATCGTCCGTGAGCCAGCTTTCTGATCAGTACAGACTGAGAACGTACTCGTGGTTTGACCACGAAATCAAAAGTGCCATCCGAAAGCTGCTGGGCAACGCCCTGCGAACGGAATCCCAGCACCTTCTCTCCCCCTCCATGCTCATTAGGAGCAAAGAGGAAACACTTGCTTTCATCGTAGAAAGCCATACCACCCAGCTGCACGTGCTGGCTACCATTATTCATCTGCTGGCCATTAACCTGCTGATTATTTACCTGCTGCTTGTTTACATTTTTCTTCATTTACTGAATTGTTTTGCGAGAAGAAACGTGTGGATTTTTGCGCGCTTTACCATGGAAGATCCTCCGCAGTCCCAACTCAGTTAATAACTAAAACTACTTTTTATCCCTTCAGTTTTTCAATATCCGTAACGAGGATATCCTGATAAACCTGACCATTATACTCACGAGCCATGAATCGGAGCGTAACTGCAACCAGTGCTCCCGGAGCAAACTTACACTGCGCCATATTGCCGAGCATTGCCGCAGCATATTGGTTCTCGTACTTGCCGCCCATCTCCTGCAACACGATGTTGCACTTCATCATCTGTCCGTTCTCGCTCTTCTGGCTCTGCACGGCGAAAGCCTCGCCCTGCTTCACCACTCTCATAATCTGAGTATTCATATTATAAAGTAGTCGGAAGTTGTTTCAAGATCACCAAACCATTTCGGCGTTGTCTTGTTTCTTCGACGCTGCAAAAGTACTGCGAAAACCAAGGCAAAACAATCCTTTTCCCACAACTTCCCCGAAAAACTCTTGTTTTTGGGAAAAATCGGGCATTTCTTGGGAAAAAGTAAGAAGAAAATGTAGATTCTAACTTAAAAG
>OKUU01000154.1_pt1 | contig 27588 bp, 17 predicted proteins | sample 1606561 | NCBI WGS metagenome assembly OKUU01 (sample SAMEA3882506, study PRJEB24775) | human gut metagenome | biome: human-associated habitat; feature: intestine environment; material: feces | place: Netherlands | collected 2009/2010
AGGTACGTTGATGCCTCTGGCATATTGTTGCAGAAACTGTTTCTTTCCACATGGTCTTCCAAAATAATATCCCTGCAGATAATCAACCTTCATTTCTTTCATTTTCAGAAGCCATTCTTTTTCCTCGATGCCTTCTGCGCATATCCTGACGTTAATACTATGTACCATGGGGATGATATTTTTATATAATTCATAATCCCTGTCACTGTTCATCGCCTTGGCAGTAAAATCCCTATCCATTTTCACGTAACTTGGATTCATATCACGAATACAATGAAGATTCGAATATCCTGTTCCAAAATCATCGATCACAAAGGGAATCCCGTTCTTGTCCAGAGTTTTACGGAATTTACAGAACGAAGGTGTCATATCCATAAATCCGCTTTCTGTCATTTCAACACATAAACATTCCGGCTGTAATGAATATTTTTGAATTGCATCCAGAATATCCAGCTCCACATTGCCTTGCAGGATCTGAACATAGGATACATTTACATTCATCCGGAAGTCAGGAATATATTTCTGCATTTCACAGCACATTGCTGCAGCTTCATTCAAAATATATCTTCCAGCAGGAATGATCAATCCGGTCTCTTCCAATAATGGGATAAACTCCATCGGTGAAACAAACTCCCGCCCTTCTTCCGTTATCATGGAAAAACGCATCAGTGCCTCTGCTCCAATGATCTGTTCGGACTGACAGTCCACGATCGGCTGGTAGTATACTTCAAAGCCATCATAATGGTTCACAATAGCATTACGAAGTGTTGCTATGATTCTTCCTTTTCGTAAAAAGACCTCATAGTCATCCTGGTCAAAAACATAGAATCCGTTTTTACCCATGCCTTTTGCCTGTTTCAAGGCAAATTCAAACTTTTTGCGGCATTCTTCGGTTCCCTCACAAAATGTTGCTGCATCTATAACACCAATAGAAATAGAAAATATAGCTTCATAATTTTCGGCTATTATGAAATTATGAAGTTTATCTGTAATCTTTTCTTTCAGTGCCACAGCGTCTTCTGCGGAGGAAGCTTCCAGATCCACGATCACATACTGATCCGCTACCAGATGGTAAATTCTCTGCTTGTCTGAAAGGCATTCCTTCATACAAGTGGCTACGCTTTTCAGGATATAATTACCATAATCAGCTCCCCTGGAGCTATTGATCGCTCCAAAATCATCAATTCCTACATGCATAAAAAATCCCTTGGTAATGGGTTCTTTTTGTGCACGCAGGTAAGCAAGGAATTCCGGACCGCCAAGCAGTCCCGTGACATTATCGGCTCTTCTCCTGTTGCCGGTCTCATTCAGACACCCGATCAGATACTCTGCCTTTCCCTGCTGATCAATGATCACGATACCACGGCTGTTAATCCAGACCGGCATACCTTCTTTATCAAGCCACCTGTAATGAAGATTATGTACCTTTTCTCTTCCTTCGCATATATCCGCAAGATGCTTTGCAAGCATCCTGCGGTCTTCCTCATATACTACCTTCATAACTTCATTTGCAGCATCTGTCAGAACATTTTTCGACATATTAAACCGTTCCACAGCTGACTGTGAAATCTCAAAGGTATCATTCTGCAGATCAAATATATACAGGTAATCATCCATACAATCTTTAATGATCTCAAATAAGATTTCTCCTGTCTGCTCTCCAAACACTTTAAATATATCATCAATCACAACAAGAACCTTCCTTCCGACAGCTTCACTCTATTCCTGCCATTTTCTAGAATAGCTTAAAGATATTCACACGGTCATGCATCTTGGCTGCTCCCTCTGCCAGATTAATACTGATCGCGGTATTCTCTTCTGAGGATGCTGCATTGCCCTGTACCACGCCGGACAGCTGTTCAATTCCCTGACCGATCTGTCCAAGGACTCTGCCTGGGAGTTGGCTTTCTCCATGGTGTTCTCTGCAAGCTCTGCAAAGGACTCCATATCTGTAATGATCTGATTGAATGCGTCTGCTGTTGTTCTTGTAATCGTATTGCCCTTTTCGATTTCCACTAAGGTCTTATCGATCAGATCTCTTGTATTTACAGCAGATTTTGCACTGTCTGCTGCCAGCTTGCCGATCTGATCTGCAACCACCGCAAAGCCTTTTCCTGCTTCTCCTGCTCTGGCAGCTTCAATGGAAGCATTCAGGGATAACAGGTTGGTCTGGGATGCAATATCCTCGATATCTGTGATAATATTACCGATCTCCTTGGAGATTTCTGTAATGTGCTCCATTTCCGTGAGCAGCTCGTTCATCTTTTCTTTTTCTTCGTTCGCTTTGTTTGCAGAGGCTTTTACACGTGCAGATGCGCTCTGCGTTTCCTTCGCTGTATCTGCAGCCAGATCCACGACAGTGTCAATGGTGGCATTCAATTCCTCGATGACTCCTGCCTGCTCTGTTGCACCATCCGCCAGGGATTTTGATGCATTTTCCACCTCTGATGCATTCGATGATACCTGTTCTGCCAGATTGCTGATCTCGGTCAGGGTACTGTTAAACCGTTTCAGAATATACAGCAGTGATGTCTTCAATTCCGAGAAATCGCCCAGGAAATCTGTAATATCATCACCATTTCTGGTCAGGTCACCCTGCGCGATTGCCTTTACCTCCACAGAGATCTCGCTGACATAATCTGCCAGAATACCCATGGCTTCTTTCAGATTCCTGATGGTATCGCCAAGCTCATCCTCAGACTCATAGGTAAGCATTTCTACATTAGACAGTTCGCCCTTACGCAGGCTGGCAACTGCTGCCTCTATCTGTTCTACCGGCTCGGTAATGGAATTGGTAATGATCCTTCCGATCAGTGTTGTCACTACAGCAATCGCAAGACCTGCTGCCACAATCACGACAAATATGATGATGGTGCATACATTGGCCATGGTCTTTGCCCGGTCTAATTCTACCTGGAACTTGTCACGTAATATAGTTAATTTCTTAGAAAATGACTTATAGTCTTCATACACCTCTCCGGTCATCAGTTTCGATGCTTCCTGCTGTTTACCCTCACGGCTCAACTGCAGGATTTCATCTGAAGCACCCCTGTATTTTTCCCATGCAGCGTTTGCTACTTCGTAATCGTCCTGTCCTTTTTGAGCTTTGCTGTTTGCAGACATGATTGCATCCAGCTTCGCATCGGTATCCTGGATCTGACTCTCCAGCTTCGTGATTTCTTCTTCGCAGGAGTTCATGACTGCTGCATCTGATTCTACCAGATGCTGATACTGTTTGATTCTGTATTTCGCAGTCATTGTCTCTAAATCCTGCAGATATTCCAATGACGGAGACCAGACCTTCGTGATCTTCTCTATATTTGAACGGATCACTACTGTCGAGATCAGTGCCACCAACACTAAAAATAATGTCATAACAAGCACTGTCATTTGATATACTTTTAATTTTCCTTCAACCTTTAAGTTAGCTATACGCTTTTTGATCTTTTCCATAATAGTTTTCCCTTCCTTTGTAAATTATTGACTCAAACTTCGCGCATTAAAATGTGTACAACTAAAATTTAAAGACTATGAAGAAAAGTCTGTAAATAATAATCTTCTATGATAATGATTGAGCTGGAAGCGCTAAATTGGAGCTTCCAGCTCTTGTTTTATATACCCGTCTTCCGTCGTAGTACTATGAAAGTTCCGACGTTTTCAAATTAAAAATTTTGATGTACAAAGTTACAATACGGAGCAAAACGCGGCGAAAGTTATTCTCTAATAAAGAATACCAACCGACAGCAGCAAGAACGTTTCGATAGGCAAGACGATGATTTGTACGACGAACTGTACTTTGACGACAGCCCGTATTGACGCAAAAAGTAAATTTAATACCATATTTTTCAAAAAATTGTATTGACAATTCAGAGATTTGTAAGATAATAGTGGTGTGGGGTATAACTACTATGAACAATTATGAATTTTTAGAGAAACTCGGCTTTTCGTCAAACGAAGCAAAAGTATATGGAACACTAATTAAACATAAAGTGTTAAACGGTTACGAAATCGCAAAACTTTCGGGCGTTGCGCGTTCGTTGGTGTACGAGGTTATCAATCGCTTGGTGGCAAAGGGCGCGGTTATTCGTATAGACGGAGAGCCGAATTTTTACAAGCCTCTCGAGTATCAAGACCTTATACGTAGCATCAAGGAAGAAAACGAAAAGAATATTGCCTGCGCCGAACGCGAGCTACAACAACTTGCAACGGAAAACGCCGACGTCGATTATGTAATGAATATAGTGGGCGAAGAAAAATACGTTGCTAAGGCAAAGAAACTTATCGACAGCGCGCAAGCGGAAATTTCGCTGTCCATTTGGCGAGAGCCGTTCGAAGTGCTACGTAGTAATATCGAAAACGCAATATCCCGCGGGGTAAAGGTGTATATTTTTACCTTCGAAAGCATTTTGGTCGAGGGCGCAACGGTGTATTCGTACAATATCAACGACGTTTCAACACTGTTTCCATACCGTAGAACAACAATTATAATCGACGGCGGAGAGTGTTTAGTCGGAGAAGAAGGCGATCGCAACGTTTACGCGCATACGCGCAATCATTCGGTTGTTTCCCTTGCCACCGACGAAATTGTTTTGAATGTTTTTTGGAATAAACTTATCGAAAAAGAAAACTTGTTGTCTAAAGGCTGCTCCGGTGCGGATTTCTTGCAAGCCATACACAATTTGGCGGAGCGCTACGGCATTACCGACGAGATGACCAAGAATTTCCTTGTTTACAATTTTCAAAAGGAGAAAACTCAAAATGGCAAAAAACGTTGAACGATTACAGGCGCGCGAAGCCAAGGAACTTATCCGCCGCGAAAAGCAGTTGGGCGCAAGAAGCAACAAGTTTTATTTGATTTACTTGTTTATGATTTTGTCGCTCATCTACATAACGGACGAAATCGCGTCTACTATATCCATTCAGTTTCAGGCGAATATAGTTACAGAATTCTTCGTAAAAAATATGGGTATGGAATACGGCGCGGGATTATCGCTCTTTTCCGCCATAGGTTTTATTTCCTATCCGGTAACACTGCTTATTATTTTCTATCGTCCCCTTGCGGACAAATTCGGGCGTAAGCCGTTTTTGGTTATTAACACGTTATGTATGGGCTTAGGGCTGTTCCTTGTGTATTTATCCAAAGATATCTACGTTTACATGATAGGCGGCACGTTGATGAGTTTTATGGTCTCGCACGATATGCAATGCGTGTACATACTGGAATGCTCCGACAAAAAGTCTCGCGCCCGTAACTACGCAATCGTAAAAGCGGTGGCGATACTGGGCACGTTACTTGTTCCGTTGCTTAGGGCTACACTCATGCAAAACGTAAGCGAGCGTTGGCACGTAGTATATTTGGTGCCGGCAATTATCGGTTTTGTAATGTCATTATTCGCGCTGCTTTTTGCTAGGGAAACAAACGCATTTTTGACTAAAAGAATAGAGTATTTAAAAACGCCTATAGAAGAACGTGAACAACGCAGCAAGGAAGGACGCGAACAAAACGCACAAGGCGGAATTCTGACCGCTGTAAAATTCGCATTCAGACACAGACAATTGCGCTTTTTGATTATTGCTTGTTGCTGCTTTTATCTCGCTTCGTTAGGTACGGCAACGTACAGTACGGTCATGGCAAAGTCGGCGCTGATGACGGAAGAAGAAATAACTCTTGCTTTGTTTCTGTATCCCGTCGGCAACGCGCTGTTTACATTGATTTCCGGTTTTGTGTCGGATAAATTCGGACGTAAAGTAACTATAGTCGCAATGTCTTGTTCGGCGTTGACGTGTTATTTGCTGTTTATCTTTAGCGGTATGTTCAAGTGGACTCCGTATTTGACGGGGTTTGCTATCGGAGGATTTATGGGCAGTTACTGGGGCGCAGGCGATACCATCGGCGGAATTATGTTTTCCGAATCGACTCCTACAAACCTGCGTTCGTCGGTTACGGTAATCAATACGTTGCTTAACGGAGTTATGGGCGGACTTGCAACAGTTATTACTATGATACTGCTGCCTATCATTCCTGAACGCATGTTCGGCTATATGTATTTGGGCTTGACGGTTCCAGGGCTTGTAGGTGCAATTGTAATAATGTGGCTGTTTGTCGGCGAAACTCGCGGACTTGATCTTAAAACTGTAACCGGTACGGAATGGGATAAGCCTAAAAAGGTTAAAGAAGAACAACAGGATGGTGAATAAAATGAATAACAAACGATTTGAAATCGGCGCAAGCGAACAGCCGTTAGATATTATTAAGGAAACGTGCGGTTTTGCGGGCGTTTTTAAGCAAATAGGTGTTATAGGGGATTCTTTGGCATCGGGCGAGTTTGAAAGTCACGATGAAAACGGAAATATAGTTTATACCGATATGTACGAGTACTCGTGGCCCGCCGTTTTAGAGCGCATTACTGGAACAAAATACAACAATTATTCCCGCGGCGGAATGACCGCGCGCGAGTATGTTCAAAGTTGGGCGGACACAAACGGATTTTGGCAATGGAATCAAGCGTATATTATTGCGTTAGGCAACAACGATTCGTTTGTGTTCGGGCATCCTCTGGGAAGTGTCAAGGACGTCAACGCCGATTGTCCGCAGGATAATGGCGATACGTTTTTCGGTAATATGGGCAAAATCGTTTCCAAACTTAAAACAATAGAGCCTAACGCGCGTATTTTTGTTGTAACTCCTCAACTGCGCGGTGAAGCGTGTGATAACGATATCCGTTATATCGCAAGCGAACTCGCCAAATTGTGCGATATGTTTGAGTTTACTTACTTGCTGGATATGACTGCGCATGCGCCCGTATACGATGCAGAAATGCGTAAATCGTTCGGGTTGGGCTTTCATCCGAACCCGATGGGCTACTATGCATACGCGTTGATTGTGGGAAATTATATCGATTACATTATCAGAAGTAACCCGCAGGAATTTGCTACGATACCGTTTGTAGGTACGTTGCTCAAAAACAAAGATTACAAATAGAATAAAGTTTCACACACTCAATATTTTATCAATTAACTCTGACACAGATTTGACACAGCCTTCTGCATATTGCTTTACAGTAGCTGGAGAATGATGGAATGTATAACCATGCTTTGTTGCCCTTAACATATCAATGTCATTTTCAGCATCACCAATGGCGTAGATTTGTTCATGCATGAATCCAAGTTTCTGACAAAGGATGTTCATGGCGTTCCCTTTTGAACAGTCTCTACACGCCATGTCAACATCCTGGATATTTACAAAAGCTCTCACCTCCTGGTGATCTGACTTTTCCAGCCAGTCTGCAAAAGCTTTTGCAGATTTATTGTCTTTGAAATGGAATGACATTCCATAAAGTTTTTCCGTTTTTAATAAATCAATACTGCTAATAGGTGTTGTTGGCAGGTTGTACTGTTTTATTTGATTGCATGAAAATACGTTGTCTTTCGTATGAACTGTTAATGGTATATCCGATGCATATTCGTTTATTATTTTTTTGATTGCTGTAAATGATACAGGTTCTTCATGCAGTATTTGTTGATGACTATCCGCGATAATACTCCCTGTACCGGCAATCATGTAATCAGGCAAAAGATATCCTTCCAACGGAGCAACTATCCATGGCAATGCTCTGCCGGAGTTAATTACGATCAGATTTCCTCTTTGCTGGAATTCCTTTATTGCATCTAAATCTGATTCCTTAAAATATGTTTTTCCATTATCAGAGAACAATATTGTTCCATCCATGTCTGTAAATAAAATATTTTTCTGTTTCATATTTTTTCCCTGCTAAATTGATTGTCTTGTTGCATTATCCTGGAAGCTAAAGTAATCAGGGCGATGGCGTGACTGGGTATATTCAAACATAACACCATCACTATTGTAAGTATGAGAGGTGACAACAGCCATACAGTTATAGTCTCCAAGATCCAAATATTTTTCATCAATTTCAGTCATCTTTTCTACGGTCATGATACGTTTACTTGTGACAATGGAAACTCCAAGAGTATTTTCCAGATAATCGTAAATCGACTTTTCTGCAATCTCTTTAGTTAGATCTTTAGCAACGCTTTTCAAAAAATAATTATGGTTTTATAAATTTTTTCCGATCCCCTCAAGTTCGTTCATGGAATCCTTGTTTTTTTCAAGTTCATCTCTGGCTGTTGCGTAATATGATTTTTTGAAAAGCATATCCCATGAAAGATATTTTGCCATACAGTCAAACTGCTTATCAATCAGCTCATACTGGATACTGTCTACGGGAGAACCGCCTACAACAATCGTGCCAACTTTTTTATTTTTTAACTGCAATCCACGGCAGTAGCACTTATCAATGATAAGTTTCAATTGTGCTGACATTCCCCACCAATAAACTGGTGTAGCAAAAAGAATCATATCTGCGGCAGCAATTTTATCAATTGTAGGATTTGTATCATCCTTATCGACGCATCCCTTAGAGCATTGACAGACACCACATCCCTTGCATGGTGCAATGTTGAGTTTGTCAGGTTCAATGATTTCAATTTCATTCTTTTCTGATGCTCCTTTTATAAATGCATTGATTGCTGTCAGCGTGTTTCCTTTTCTGGCACTTCCATTAATGATTACAATTTTCATGCGTGTATCCTCCAACTTCAGATTTGTATGTCTCTATTATACCATAATGATAGTGGTATGTGAAAAATTATATATTCATTTAAAGTGAATTTTTATGCAATTTTACCACTTTACTGCATTAAAATTTAATACTTTTTTTATAAAATGTGCAAAATATAACAAAAAGTACTGGACAAAATGTCCTATACGAGGTAAAATGCATATATGTAATCAAACAGCACATTTGAAGGTTGTGCAGATAGTATTGGTTATATTTTGCGAATTGGGGGGATTTTTCATGAGAATATATCATGCTAAGGATTATGCAGATATGAGCAGAAAGGCTGCAAATATCGTATCGGCACAGGTGATTATGAAGCCTAATTGTGTATTGGGACTGGCTACAGGCTCTACACCTATCGGCTTGTATAAGCAGCTCGTTGAGTGGTTCAAGAAGGGGGATTTGGACTTCTCAGAGGTTATGACGGTGAACCTTGATGAGTACAAGGGATTAAGCCGTGAGAATGACCAGAGCTACTATTATTTTATGCATCAGAATTTGTTTGATCATGTGAATATTCCGGTTGAGAATACTCACCTGCCAAACGGTATGGAACCGGATTCACAGAAGGAGTGCAAGCGCTATACAGAGCTGATTCAGTCTCTTGGCGGTGTTGATTTACAGCTTCTTGGTATCGGGCACAATGGTCATATCGGTTTTAATGAACCGGGCGAGTCTTTTGACAAGCAGGTACACTGTGTGAATCTGACAGAGTCTACTATTGAGGCCAATAAGCGCTTCTTTGCATCGGCTGATGATGTTCCGAAGCAGGCTTATACAATGGGTATCAAGACAATCATGCAGGCTAAGAAGATTCTTATTGTTGCAAGTGGTGAGGATAAGGCAGAGATTGTGCACAAGGCTTTCTTTGGACCGATTACACCACAGGTGCCGGCTTCTGTATTACAGCTGCACAATGATGTTACGCTTGTAGCGGATGAGGCTGCACTGAGTTGCTTGTAGATATTTTTTAGTTGAGAAGGTGCATGTATATGATAATAAAAAATGTAAGGGTATTTACAGAGGATGGCAGCTTTATGCAAGGTGATGTTGTCGTTAAGGATGGCCGTTTTGACAGTGTTTTGGAGAGAACAGCTGACACGGACGCGGCTAATGACAGCGCACCGCAGGAGATTATAGATGCATCAGGTCTTATCATGATACCGGGCCTTGTGGATATTCATTTTCATGGATGCAAGGGAGCTGATATGTGTGACGGCACCAAAGAGGCACTTGATGTGATTACAGCATACGAGGCTTCTATCGGAGTGACGAGCGTGTGTCCGGCTACTATGACCATTCAAAGGGATGAGCTTTTGAGTGTCATGAAAAATGCCGGTGATTATACTTATCATGGTGGTGCACATCTTGTAGGTATAAATATGGAGGGACCTTTTATCAGTCCTTCTAAAAAGGGCGCACAGGCGGCAGAGAATATCATGCGATGTGATTATGATTATTTCTGTGAGCTTCAGGATGCGGCCCATGGCTTGATAAAGCTTGTAGATATTGCTCCGGAGGAGCCGGGGGCGATTGAATTTATAGACAGGGTAAGAGGAAGTGTTGTGGTTTCAATAGCACACACAGCGGCTGATTATGACACAGCGGTAGAGGCTATTGAGCATGGTGCAAGCCATGCCACACATTTGTATAATGCGATGCCACCGCTTCATCACAGGGATCCGGGAGTTATCGGGGCTGTGAGAGATTCCAAAAAGTGTCATGCGGAGCTCATTTGTGACGGTGTGCATATTCACCCGTCGGTTATCAGGGCAACATTTGCCATGTTTGGTGCGAAGCGCATGATTTTAATAAGTGACAGCATGAGAGCCACAGGGCTTGAGGATGGCGAGTATACACTCGGTGGACAGGCAGTGACGGTCAGAGGTCCGCTTGCCACACTTCATGATGGGACAATTGCCGGCTCGGCAACCAATCTGATGGATTGTATGCGTTTCACAGTAAGGCAGGCAGGTATTCCGCTTGAGGAGGCAATTATGTGTGCTACAGCCAATCCGGCTAAGGAGATTGGCATCTATGATGAAGCAGGCAGCATTTCTGCAGGAAAGAGAGCAGATTTTGTGCTTCTCAATGATGATTTGGATATTGTGAGTGTGTATATCGACGGAAAGGAGATATCATGTTAGGTTTTTTTAAGAATAAGTCAAAGGGAAAGGTGATCTGTTCTCCGTGCAACGGCAGAGTGGTTCCTATTACAGAGGTTCCGGATCCTACCTTTTCTGAGAAGATATTGGGAGACGGCGTGGCCGTGATTCCTTCTGAGGGCAGGTTTTATGCTCCGGCGGATGGCGAGGTAACAGCTGTATTTGATACGCTTCATGCTTTTACCATGACGACCACTCAGGGAGTCGAGCTGCTTTTGCACATTGGTCTTGATACAGTGACACTAAAGGGTGATCCTTTTACATCACATATTTCCGTTGGTGATCAGGTGAAGAAGGGTGACCTTTTGATGGAGGCTGACCTGAAGCAGATTAAGGCAGCAGATCTTAATGTCATTACTCCGGTTTTAATTGGCAACACTGCTGATTATAGTGAGATAAAGATGCTCAAAGAGGGGAATGTATCCGCCGGTGATGAGATTTTAAGTCTCGCGTAGATTTGAATATAATTATATAATAACAACGAACTTAATTGGAGTATCTCCAGTTTAGTATATAAATGTAAAGGAGGGGAAATTTATGAAATTTCTTCAAAAACTGGGTAAAGCTTTAATGCTTCCCGTAGCGGTGCTTCCTATCTGTGGTATCCTCATGGGTATTGGATATTATTTATGTCCTGCAACCATGCAAGGTGGTGATATCGAAGGTGCGCGAAATTTAATAGGTCTGTTTTTAGTTAAAGCCGGGGGCGCTTTGATTGACAACATGGCCATCCTTTTTGTAATCGGCGTTGGTGTCGGTATGTCGGAAAAGAACGACGGTACCGGCGGTATTGCAGCTTTAGCTTCATGGCTGATGATGACAACACTCCTGTCTACAGGCTTTGTTACCACAATCATGCCATCTATCGCTGACAGCGCTACAAAGACACTTGCATTCGACAAGATTCAAAACCCATTTATTGGTATCTTGGCCGGTATTATTGGTTCTTTGTGTTACAACAGATTTAAGGATACAAAGCTTCCTGACTGGCTGTCATTCTTCAGTGGCAAGCGTTGCGTAGCAATTATCGCAGGTGTTGTTTCAATCCTTGTATCTGTAGTATTACTGTTTGTATGGCCATTACTTTTCGGTGCTCTTGTATCTATCGGTAAAGCAATCGTTGGTTTTGATGTAGTCGGTGCAGGTATCTATGCATTCCTGAACCGTCTGTTAATTCCTACAGGATTACACCACGCATTAAACAATGTATTCTGGTTCGATACTATCGGACTTGGAGACCTCAAACATTTCTGGGCAGGCGAGACATCAAAGGATGTTTCATGGAGCCTCGGAATGTACATGTCAGGTTTCTTCCCATGTATGATGTTTGGTATTCCTGGTGCAGCACTTGCCATGGTTAAGTGTGCAAAGCCTGCTAAGAAAAAGGCTGCCATCGGTATCCTTGCTTCTGCAGCTATCTGTGCATTTATCTGTGGTGTTACAGAGCCTTTCGAGTTTGCATTTATGTTCCTTGCTCCTGTTCTCTATGTGATTTATGCTTTACTTTATGGTATTTTCACAATGATTACAGTAGCTCTTGGATTTAGAGCAGGCTTCTCATTCTCAGCCGGTGCGATGGATTTATTATTCTCATCTTCACTTCCGGCTGCAGCAAGGACATGGCTCATCATTCCTCTTGGAATCGCAGCTTTTATCGTATTCTACATTGTATTCTATTTCGCTATCAAGAAATGGAATCTTAAGACCCCTGGTAGAGAGGACGATGATGTCGAGGCAGAGAAGAAGGCAGTGCTTTCTAACAATGACTACACAGCAGTAGCAAAGACTATTCTTGAGGGCTGCGGTGGCAAAGACAATATTGCAAGCATTGACAATTGCATCACAAGACTCAGACTTGAGGTTAAGGATATCACTCAGGTTGATGACAAGAAGATTAAATCTGCAGGTGTTGCAGGCGTTATGAAGCCTGGTAAGAATTCTGTTCAGGTTATTATCGGAACCAAAGTTCAGTTTGTTGCGGATGAGTTTTCTAAGCTTTGCGAGTAGATTTGTTCAGCAATATAGCAGTGCTGATTCACATTAGGTGATTCATATAATTTCATAATACATGATTAAAAGCCACACTGGGTGTTATGCCTGGGGTGGCTTTTTTGAGTTCGGGCCGTAAGCTCTGCCCGGTCGTGGTGCACACGGAAATGTATAGCTTTACAGCAAGGGTTGAAAAACAAACAAACGTTTGCTATAATAAATGAAGCGAGGAAATAAAAGTATATTAGGTTTAGTAATTTAAGTATTCATTTAATTTATTGTAATTAGGGAAAATCCAATATCAATCGATTGATAGAAAGCGTGATTTTATATGAACATATTGCTAAAGTTAAGGAAAACAGCTGTAATTGCACTATGTGAGTTACTTGCAATTGCTACAATTTTTACAGGCTGTGCCTCCACTGATTTATCCGGCACGGAAGGTGCCGGGCATGCCGCAGGAGCTGTAGTGGCAGGTGAGGATTCTTCCGGTGCTTTAGGAAGCAAGGATAAAGCGGATGGACCACAGGAGGATCTTGTAAACAACAATTCCTACGTTTCCCTCGATGCGATTCCGGCATATGATGGCAGGGCATACGTGGCTGTCAACAATAATGAGCCTTTTTTTACGGACAGCGATATTACTACCACTGCTTTTGAAAATTACAGTGATTTGGATTCACTTGGCAGATGCGGTGTGGCTTATGCCAATATCTGCAAGGATATCATGCCGACTGAGGAGCGTGGCAAGATAGGCATGATAAAGCCATCAGGCTGGCATACGGTGAAGTATGATGTGATAAAGGACAGGTATTTATATAATCGCTGTCATCTTATTGGCTATCAGCTTGCCGGCGAGAATGCCAATCCAAAGAACCTTATTACCGGTACGAGATATCTGAATGTGGAGGGAATGCTGCCGTTTGAGAATCTGGTAGCGGATTATGTAAACAATACAGGCAATCATGTACTCTACAGAGTGACTCCGATGTTTTCGGGCAGCAATCTAGTTGCAAACGGCGTTCTCATAGAGGCAAAGTCGGTTGAGGATAACGGTGGCGGCATACTTTTTAATGTCTATTGCTATAATGTGCAGCCCGGAGTCGGAATAAACTATGAGAATGGTGACAGCTGGCTGGATGGCACCACAGGAAGTGCATCATCAGGCTCAGATAGCTCAGCAGCAGAAAATAGCGCTGCAGATTCTTCAAACAGCGAGACGATGGTTCATATCACTGCAACCGGCAAGAAATACCACCGGGCGGGCTGTCGGACCTTGAAAAAGAGTGACACAGAGGTAACGCTTGATGAAGCAAAATCCATGGGCTTGTCTCCGTGTGGCATCTGCAATCCGCCGCAGTAGATGTGCATTAGCATTTGTAACCGTTCACAGCAGATGCTCGTTATCTTTGCAGTCCGTATAATTACCATAAACCCTTGACGATTGCAAAACCGAAAAGTATAATAGAATAGCTAATGAATTCAATATTTTAATATAGATGGAGGAAACCAAATGGCACTGAGCAAAAAGCCGGTCAACGGCATGAAGGATATACTACCTGCAGAGATGGAAATCCGTGATTATGTGACAAGTGTGATCAAGGATACATACAGAAGCTTCGGATTTACACCGATAGAGACACCATGCATGGAGAATATAGCAAATCTCACAAGCAAGCAGGGCGGAGAAAATGAGAAGCTGATCTTCAAGGTAATGAAGAGAGGCGAGAAGCTGAATCTGGAGACAGCAAAGGAAGAGTCGGATGTAGTAGACTTTGGAATGCGCTATGACCTTACAGTGCCACTTTCAAGATATTATTCAAACAATGCCAACAACCTGCCATCGCCGTTTAAGGCACTTCAGATGGGCAGCGTGTGGAGAGCAGACAGACCACAGAGAGGCCGCTACAGACAGTTTACACAGTGTGATATAGATATACTCGGAGAGCCAAGCAATCTGGCAGAGATAGAGCTGATTACAGCAACTACTACCACGATCGGCAGACTCGGCTTCGAGAACTTTGAGATAAGAATCAACGAGAGAAGAATCCTAAAGGCAATGGCTGCTTACAGTGGTTTTGCTGAGGAGGACTACGACAGCGTATTTATCACACTCGATAAGATGGACAAGATAGGAGTGGAAGGCGTTGCAAGTGAGCTTGCACAGGATGGCTACCCACAGGAAAATATTGACAAATATCTTGATTTGTTCAAGCTTTTGGAGCAGACAAGGGATGTCACTGAGGGTGTAAATATACTTTCAGAAAAGCTCGGTGAATATTTAGACGAAGAAGTGGTTACAAATATGACAGAGATAGCTACTGCTGTCAATGCCACAAAGGGAGCAAAGTTTGAGCTCGTATTTGACCCTACACTTGTTCGTGGAATGAGCTACTACACAGGAACTATTTTTGAGATATCAATGCCTGAGCTTGGCGCAGCCTGTGGCGGTGGCGGACGATATGACAAGATGATTGGAAAGTTCACCGGAAATGATGTACCTGCCTGTGGTTTTTCAATCGGTTTTGAGAGAATTATCCTGCTTCTCATGGAGAGCGGCTTCAAGATTCCTGAGAGTCCAAAGAAGGTGGCTTATCTGGTTGAGAAGAAATATCCGGCAGACAAGCTTGTTGATGTCATGAACCAGGCAAAAGACGCAAGAGCAAACGGACAGCAGGTGCTTGTTGTGCGCATGAACAAGAACAAGAAATTCCAGAAGGAGCAGCTTATGAAAGAGGGCTACGAGGAGTTTGTTGAGTTCTTTAACAGATAGGAATCTGATAAGCAGCAGATTAGCTGTGCAGCAGCGGTACCAGACAGTTATTAGAATAAATATATAGTAGAAATATAAGGAGCATAAAATGGCAGAATCAATGCAGGGCTTACATAGAAGCCATAGATGTACAGAGGTATCAAATGCCAATATCGGTGAGAAGGTCACCGTGATGGGCTGGGTACAGAAGAGAAGAAATTTAGGAAGTCTCATTTTCGTAGATTTAAGAGACAGAAGCGGAATACTTCAGATAGTATTCGGTGAGGAAAATGTAGGTGCAGAGGGCTTTGAAAAGGCAGGCACCTTAAGAAGTGAGTTCGTCATCGCAGTTGAGGGAACTGTTCAGAAGAGAACAGCTGCTGTCAATGAGAACTTAAAGACAGGTGATATCGAGGTTATCGCTACATCAATCAGAGTGCTTTCAGAGGCACAGACACCTCCATTCCATATTGAGGAGAATTCAAAGACCAGCGAGGACATCAGACTTAAATATCGTTATCTGGATCTTCGCCGCCCTGATATCCAGAGAAATCTCATGCTCAGAAGCAATGTGCTTCGCGTGATGCGTGACTTTATGGCAAACGAGGGATTTTTGGAGATAGAGACACCAATCCTTTGCAAGTCTACACCGGAGGGTGCCAGAGACTATCTCGTGCCAAGCCGTATACACCACGGACATTTTTATGCGCTTCCACAGTCACCACAGCTCTTTAAGCAGCTTCTGATGGCTTCAGGTTATGACAGATATTTCCAGATTGCACGATGCTTCCGTGACGAGGATCTGCGTGCAGACAGACAGCCTGAGTTTACACAGGCAGATATGGAGCTTTCATTCGTAGATATCGATGATGTAATCGAGGTAAATGAGAGACTGTTAAAGCACCTTTTTAAAGAGGTCATAAATGTGGATGTTGAGATTCCGTTTAAGCGTATGCCTTGGCAGGAGGCTATGGACAGATTTGGTTCTGACAAGCCTGATACACGTTTTGGTATGGAGCTTTGCGATGTTTCGGATGTGGTAAAGGACTGTGGCTTTGGAGTATTCACAGGAGCTCTTGAAAACGGTGGCTCTGTCCGCGGTATCAATGTAGAGGGACAGGCAAAGATGCCTCGTAAGAAGATTGACAAGCTTGTAGAGCATGCAAAGGGCTGTGGAGCAAAGGGACTTGCTTATCTGTGCATCAATGAGGATGGCACATACAAGTCATCATTTGCCAAGTTTATGACAGAAGCTGAGCTTGATGCACTTGTTGCAAAGATGAACGGAAAGCCGGGAGATTTACTTCTTTTCGCAGCAGACAAGAATAAAATCGTATGGAATGTACTTGGAGCGCTTCGTCTCATGCTCGGAGCTGAGCTTGGTCTGATTGATGAGAACAAGTACAATTTCCTCTGGGTAACAGAGTTCCCACTCCTTGAGTGGTCTGATGAGGAAAACAGATTTATGGCAATGCATCATCCATTCACTATGCCTATGGAGGAGGATTGGGACAAGATAGACTCAGATCCGGGCGCAGTTCGTGCAAAGGCATATGATATCGTACTCAATGGTACAGAGCTCGGTGGAGGTTCAGTGCGTATCCATCAGGATGACATCCAGGAGAAGATGTTTGAGGTGCTTGGCTTCACAAAGGAGCGTGCACATGAGCAGTTTGGATTCCTGCTTGATGCATTCTCATATGGTGTACCGCCACACGCAGGACTTGCCTTCGGTGTTGACCGTATCTGCATGCATATGCTGCATACAGACAATATCAAGGAGGTTATTGCATTCCCTAAGGTAAAGGATGCTTCGGATCTTATGTCAGAGGCACCCGGAACTGTAGATCCAAAGCAGCTTGAGGAGCTTGGAATAGCTGTGGCTGCAGAGGAAGATGAGGAATAACACTATAATATGAATTTGAAAAAAAATATTTTCAATGCGATTACAATAATACTGCTCGCCGCACTTATTGCGGGGGCAGTATTGCTTAATAACAGGATAAAAAAGCTCGAGACACAGATGTCATACACCTCAGACAACACATCGGTGATACTTTCTGATGTGCAGACCATGCAGGATGATATCAAGTCCACCCTTGAGGAGGAGGCCAGCCTAATAACAGACTGGGATATTTCCTTAAAAAGTGCAGACTTTACCGATAGGACATACACAGTCTCTGTCTCGGTGGTGCCAAAGGAGTACACAGAGGATACAAAAACCAGTGTATTTTTCGGTACAAACGAGATACCGCTCGAGCTAGACGGCATCAAGTATACGGGCGAGGCCACACTTCCACTGTCGGAGGACTATGCAGGCAATGTGACATTTCTGTTTGTTGACGGAAATAAGAGAAGCACAGAGGTGCTCGATAAGTTTGAAGGTGTGACATCAGTGTTCAAAAATGTAGCATCCGGCATACTTGCCGATAAACCAACCTTTGACAATGGCAGCATAAAGCTTGGCACAGATGTAGATGTAGCGGTCATGGGAAATGATTACTTTGACTTTAACAGTGTGCAGCTCGTAGTTGCAAGCTCAGATACAGAGCTAAAGACTTACGATATCAGACAGCTGTTGGCAGAAAACGGCACGGATAGTGCAGACTCTGCAGACACAGACTCCATCACATCCGCCTTAAGCCGGAAGGATGATGCCAAAAAAGATGGCTCAAAGAATAACACGGAAAATGATACCTCTGATGCCTCAAAAGAGGACGACGGTAAGCTCCATAGCCTCGAAGGCACAGTCAAAATCGAAGATTTAATCCCTGTCACAGCCGCAAGCAATATCAAAATATATGTCAAAGCAGTATCGGCACAGGGCTACACCTTCACATATGACCTGTTCGAGGGTACCGTAAATCAGGACATCACAGACTTTGAAACCACAGCCGACATATCCGGCGGAGACTACACAGTAACCGATCCGACCGGCAGCAAATATGAACCATAAGAATATGATATAAAATTAAGCTCATTTCGCATAAGTGAAATGAGCTTTAAATTTAAAAAGTAAAAAGTGCCGGACAAAATTTCACGCCAGTGAAATAAGTCCGGCACTGCCAAAATGTAAGGTAGCAAAGCGCCTCGCTCATAAACCTGAATTAGCCGGAGAGTACACGGTGTGTTCCGAAGAAAAATGTGAACTGCCGCGGAGTTCCATAAATTAAAGAAGAAAGAAAACATAAATAAAATCGTAACCTGTCCGGATAAAGAACCGCGGCTGACTTCACATTTTTCTGAGGAATATACTGTGTGCTATGCCGGCAGCTTCACAATCTAAAAAGCGAGGCGCCCACCACACCTATCATATGATGAGCTGCTCCTCACCCTTCTTTTTTGCTGAGCGGCAGCGTAAATATAAACTCAGTTCCCACACCCTCAGTACTTATCACATTTATATTCTCACCATGCGCCTGCACGATTTCTTTAACTATAGACAGGCCAAGTCCCGTACCGCGCTTATCCTTTCCGCGGGATAAATCACTCTTGTAGAAGCGCTCCCAGATCTTTGAAAGGCTGTCCTTTGGTATACCGATACCGTGATCCTTTACTGATATAAACACCTTTTCATTTCTGATACTCGTCTCAATCTTGATACTCGAATCATTATTTGAAAACTTCACAGCGTTGTCTATCAGGTTGTAAAGAATCTGCTGGATTTTGACCATATCACCGCGCACGAAAAGCTCTTTTCCGGTGAGCAGCAGGTCAAAGCTTAAGCCCTTCTCACTGCATTTACCCTCGAAGGTGAGGATTGTCGTGCGGATCATTGTATTGATGTCAAAATCAGCAATATCCAGATGTATGCCGTGATGACCGAACTGGTTCAGATCAATAAGACTCTTGGTGAGCTTATTAAGCCTCTCGGTTTCAAAAAGTATGATATTTAAATACTTATCCTGCATCTCAACAGGGATGGTTCCGTCCAGCATGGCCTCCACGTAGCCCTTTATCGAGGTAAGAGGGGAGCGGAAGTCGTGTGACACGTTGGAAACAAACTTGCGCTGATCCTCCTCAAGCGTATCAAGCTCAGTTGCCATGTAGTTTAGTGTGTTTGCCAGATAGCCGATTTCGTCATTGGAATGTACATCAATCTGGGCAGTGAAATCGCCCTTTGCATACTTCTTTGCGGTCTTTGTGATTTTGGTGATAGGACGGTAAATGGAGCGGCTCATCGTGACAAGCATAATAAATGCCACTGCAAAAATGAGCGCTACAGTGTAAAAGGAGATATTCATAAAACCGTTTACACCTGCCGTGATATGGCTCATTGTCTTGTGAATGACTATGTAGCCGATATTCTGGTACGAGACATTTACCGGGGAAAATACGGACAGCATCTTATGCTTGAAGGAGCCGTAAAAATTTCCAATCATATAGTTGTCGCTGCCAAAATCGGTGACATCAAAGCCATTTATCACTACAGGCTTAGAACTGTCATTTTGGATATCAATGCCTATTGACGGATCATCTGAGTCTATGAGCAGCTCACCGTCAGGGCTGACCACCCATACCTCGGCATCCATATAGTCGGCTACGATTTTCATGTGATTCTGGAAATCGCTAAGCGACATGGATGAGCCAAAGTATTCACTGGCATAGTCACCTGCAATGATGGATGCCTCCCTGTAGAGATTGGATGCTTCCTGCTTTTCGATATAGTCTGTGGTGAGATGCTGTGTAAAGGTGCATATAATGAAAAAAGCGATGACACCGTAAATCAGGTAGCTGATTAACAGCTTAGAGTAGATGGTATGCTTCATTATTTATTTTACCTCAAACTTGTATCCGATGCCCCAGACAGTTGCGATGCGCCAGGTTGGCTTGTCCTTGATTTTCTCGCGGAGACGCTTTACATGCACGTCGACAGTGCGGGTGTCACCGACATATTCATAGCCCCATATGTTGTCCAGAAGCTGCTCTCTTGTAAACACCTGATTTGGAGATGAGGCAAGAAAATATAATAGCTCAAGCTCCTTTGGCGGCATATCAATCTGCTGTCCGTCATAAGTGACAGAGTAGTTCGACAGATTTACAATAAGCCCCGGGTACTCCACACACTTGATATCTACGGAAGCATAGGCCTCCGGCTTTGCAGGCTGGAAGCGTCTGAGCACGGCCTTGACTCTTGCAACAAGCTCCTTTGAGTCAAAGGGCTTGAGTATATAGTCGTCGGCGCCAAGCTCCAGGCCTAAAACCTTGTCAAATACCTCGCCCTTTGCGGAGAGCATGATAATCGGCACATCGGACTTTGCACGTATCTCACGGCATACCTGATAGCCATCTATGCCCGGAAGCATGAGGTCCAAAAGAAGCATGTTTGGCTTGTAGTGCTCGAACGCGATAAGAGCCTGCTCACCGTCATTTACGATTTTGGTGTCATAGCATTCCTTGGTCAGATATAGAGATATAAGCTCTGCTATATTGTTGTCGTCGTCTACTATCAGTATTTTCTGTTTAACAGCCATTTCTAATCTCCTTCTTAAAATTTATTTATATTCCGTAAAAGTACATTGTCGTTATTTAAAGGTTGCGATGGTTACTCCGGCATCGCCCTCACCAAACTCACCGAGATGGTATTCCGCAATAGTTTTTGTCCTCTTCAAAAGTCCATGCACAGCCTTTCGCAGTGCACCGGTGCCTTTTCCGTGGACAATGCGCACAGATGTAAGATGAGCGATATATGCGTCGTCCAAGTATTTATCTAAGAGAGCAAGTGCCTCATCCGTAGTCTTTCCAATCAGGTTGATTTCTGATGAAACTGACAGCGATTTGCTCATCTTTATCTTACTTCCGCTGCCGCCGTACTTCTTGGCAGGAGAGACATCGTCGTTTAAGAGCACGAGGTCATTAATATTAACCAGCGAGCGCAGTATACCCATCTGCACATACAAATCGCCCTTGGCGTTTGGCAGAGTGTGGACAGTTCCCTTCAGATTGAGGGAGAGCACAAGCACAGAATCACCGATGCGCAGCTTCTTAGGCGCCTTGTGATTTGCCTTGGCAGTGTTTTTCTTGATGTCTGACAGCTTCTTTTCCTTGTCATTCATCTTGTCACGAAGGGCAGAGCGCTCCTTTTCCATCTGGCTCATAGGAGCCTGTCCCTGTCCGTATTTGTTGAAATTGCGGATGGTTTTGTCGGCGAGCTCCTTTGCATCCTGTAGTATCTTGTAGGCTTCCTCATTTGCCTCACGTAAAATCTTGTCTTTGCTCTTGTCTATGCGCTCGTTTTTCTCTTCGAGCTGTTTCTTGAGCTTTTCAATCTCGGCCTTGTAGCTGTTGATTTCAAGCTGTTCCTTTTCGATGGTTTGTCGCTGTGACTCGAGGCTTGCAATCAGATCCTCAAAATCAAGGTCGTTATCATTAATTCTGCTTTTTGCATCCTCGATGATGCTTTCGTCCAGACCAAGCTTTGATGAGATTGCAAATGCGTTACTCTTTCCAGGAATACCGATTAACAGGCGGTAGGTAGGGCTTAAAGTCTCCACGTTGAACTCGCAGCAGGCATTTTCCACACCGTCTGTGGAAAGTGCATATACCTTCAGCTCACTGTAGTGTGTGGTGGCCATGGTGATGGCGCCATACTGGTGCAGTCTGTTTAAAATTGAGATGGCAAGTGCCGCACCCTCTGTCGGGTCGGTTCCAGAGCAGAGCTCATCGAACAGGCAAAGGCTTCTGTCATCAGCTTTTTCAAGAATTTTTACGATATTGGTCATGTGAGACGAGAAGGTACTGAGACTTTGCTCAATACTCTGCTCATCGCCTATATCCGCAAAGACATCCTCAAAGATGGCGAGCTTTGACCTGTCAGCCGCAGGAATGTGAAGACCTGCCTGACCCATGAGAGTCAAAAGTCCGACAGTCTTTAGTGAAACCGTCTTACCACCGGTGTTTGGTCCGGTGATGATGAGCTGCTTATAGTCCTCGCCGAGCCGTACATCTATAGGGACCACCTTTTTAGCATCCAAAAGCGGATGACGGCACTTTCTGATATTGATATGCCCCTCGGTGTTGAACTCAGGTGCCACACCGTTATATGATTTAGCCAGATTTGCCTTTGCAAAAATGAAGTCAAGCTCTGAAAGAATTTCATAGTCCTGCTCCAAAGCAGCCGCATTCATGGCAACCTTGTCGCTGAGCGCTGCAAGGATTTTTTCAATCTCCTCCTGCTCCTTTATGAAAAGCTCCTTGAGCTCATTATTCAAATTGACGACAGCCATCGGCTCGATAAAAAGGGTAGAGCCGGTAGATGACTGGTCGTGCATCATGCCGGGTACATTGCCCTTAGCCTCAGCCTTTACAGGCAGACAATATCTGCCGTCGCGCATGGTCACAACCGCATCCTGCAGATATGTCCTCGTTGTGCTGTTGTTCATGAGCTTGGTGAGCTGCGCATGGATTCTGTCGTTCATGCCGCGTATGCTCTTTCTTATCTTAAAAAGCTCAGGACTCGCATCATCGGCAATCTCTTCCTCAGATAAAATACACCTCTTAATCTCATCGCAGAGCGCAGAAACCGGTTCAATCCCTGCAAACAGACCGGAGAGTGAATCCTGTTTTTCATTATCCATGGCGCTTCTGCCATAAGCCTTCACGCGCTTTGCAACCTCCAAAAGACTGCAGATGCGAAGAAGCTCGGTCGTATTCAGTGCACCACCGATATCAAGCCTCTTTAGGGAAGCATGTACATTGTGTATGCCAACGAAGGACACTCCGCTGTCCTTGTACAGGCGGCTTAGTGCATCGGCAGTGGTGGTCTGCAGATGTCTGATTTCGTATAAATCGGTGATAGGCTCAAGCGAAAGACACCTTTTCTTTGTTTCATCACATGCTGCGTAGCTGCTTAGCATGGTGAGGATTTTGTTATATTCCAATGTTTTGTAAACTTTTTTATTCATTTCTATATCCTTATATTTCGGTAGTTGAATATTAAATTCATATTTACTGTATAGCTTATCATATTATAGCTGAAAATCTTCAAAAAAACCATAATAAATATGTATTAAATGATAATTACAAGATGATAACATAAAGTTTAATACATAACGAACCGGTTTGTTAAACGAGCCAAAAAGTAAGGGCTTGCAGCAGTCCGGCGGGTACATGCCACAAGCCCGTACTCAAAAAATATGGTTGCAACGCAATATAATTCAGAATATAATGTAAGATAGTAACTAAAGACATCTAATCAGGGTGACAATATGGAGCAATTTATCAGAGAAAAGATAAAGGATAAACCGCTGAATAAAAAAAGACTTGCAAAAAAAGCAGGCACAGCAGCACTCTGCGGAGTGGCATTTGCAGTGGCTGCAAGCATTGTTTTTGCTATATTTCTGCCGGTTATCAACAGACAATCAAAAAAAGCTTCAGATGGAAAAAATAATAATGATGTGCAGATAGCCACACAGCAGCCTGGCATAGATGACAGCAATGATGCATATAGTGAAAATGGTACACAAAGCACAGAGTCCGGCACTTCTTCGGAGCCGTCTTTGCAGACCTATCAGCCTACACTCGCAGATTATCAGGCAGTGCAGAACCAGCTCTACAGCGTGGGCGCTTCGGCCTCGAAATTTGTAGTAGGAGTCACGGGTGTGACAGATGCCACCGATATTTTCAACAATTCCTATGAGACCGAGGGTCAGGGAGTGGGAGTGATACTGAGGGACAATGGAAAGCAGCTAATCATTCTGACAGAGAAAAATGTAGTGGATAAGGCGGATAAGCTTAGTGTAACCTTTGTAAACGACATGATGGCTGATGCTGCGCTGGTCAAGTATGACAGCAATACAGGTATAGCAATCATTTCCGTGGATAAGTCACTTCTGGACGACGCCACAACAGGGGCTATAGCGGTTGCGGAGCTTGGTAATTCAAATATCGTTTCAAGAGGAGCATCTGTCATTGCGCTTGAGGCAAACTATGCTATTCTCACAGGTCTTGTAACGTCAACAACCAACGAGCTGTCGGCGCAGGACAACAATTACTCGGTGCTCACCACAGATATCGCAAGCAACAAGTTACAGAGCGGTATACTGATTAATACAGATGGTCAGGTCATAGGGCTTTCGCTGCAGGATTTTAATCCGGCGGAGGAAAACAATACGCTCACGGCTGTCAGCATAAGCGACCTGTCACCTGTCATTGAAAAGCTCGAGAGCGGCGCAGATGTGCCGTACATAGGCATCACCTGTACTACAGTTACAGAAAAAATAGCAAACAGATATAACATCCCAAAGGGTGTTTATATAAAGCAGGTTACCATGGATTCACCGGCATTTGTCTCGGGGCTTCAAAGCGGAGATGTGATAGTTGCGGTAAACAATACAGATGTGTCGAATGTGTCCGCGTACAACAAACAGCTTATGCAGCAAAAGCCTGAGGATACCTGCAATCTGAAAGTAAAGAGAAAAGGAAGCAACGGCTACACGGAGATTACCTGTCAGGTGAAAATCGGAGTGATGAATTAGCCGAAATAGGAGGATATATGAAGTATATTTCAACTCTCCGCGAGGGAGAGAGAATCAATGAGATTTTTTTATGCAAGAGCAAGCAGACAGCAATGACCAAAAGCGGAAAGCCTTATGACAATGTTATCCTGCAGGATAAGACAGGTACGCTGGATGCCAAGATATGGGATGTGGGCTCAGTAGGCATTGAGGAATTTGATGCAATGGATTACATAGCCATAACCGGTGATATCACAAGCTTTCAGGGCAATTTGCAGTGTTCCATAAAGCGTGCGAGAAAGGTAAACGAGGGAGAATATGACCCTGCGGATTATCTGCCGGTCAGCGATAAGGATGTCGAGGTCATGTATAAGGAACTCATGGGCTTTATCGGCTCTGTAAAGAATCAGTACCTGTCACAGCTATTACATAGCTTTTTTGACAATAAGGAGTTTGAGCGTCGCTTCAAGTTCCATTCAGCCGCAAAGAGCGTGCACCACGGCTTTGTAGGAGGTCTTTTGGAGCATACACTCGGTGTGACGAAGAACTGTGATTATTTTGCAAAAATGTATCCGGTTTTAAACCGTGACCTGCTTCTTACAGCAGCTATTTTCCATGATATCGGAAAATTAAAGGAGCTTTCTACTTTCCCGGAGAATGACTATACAGACGCAGGCCAGCTCCTCGGACATATCATGATTGGTGCAGAGTGGGTAGGCGATGCGATTAAGAGCATCGACGGCTTCCCGGTAGTACTCGCAAACGAGCTGAAGCACTGCATACTTGCCCACCACGGCGAGCTTGAGTTTGGCTCTCCGAAAAAGCCGGCACTTGTCGAGGCGCTTGCACTTAGCTTTGCAGACAACATAGATGCCAAGATGGAGACCTTCAGGGAGCTGCTTGTAAATGTGCCTGAAAACGATACAAAGTGGCAGGGCTACAACAGATTTATGGAGACAAATTTCCGCAGAACAAGTGTGTAGTAATCTGATTAATCATAAATGAAGGGCAAAATACCTTTTGACCCTCATATCATTATATATAAAATAAAGAAGAGAAAAGCATGAAAAAAAATGACATATTTGAACTTGAAATAACAGATATGGGAACAGACGGCGAGGGTATCGGACATTATGATGGCATGACATTTTTCGTAAAGGATGCACTGATTGGTGACGTCATAACAGCCCGCGCAACAAAATTAAAGAAAAACTATGGCTACGCAAGAGTGGAAGAGATTAAGACCCCTTCCACTTTTCGCGTTGAGCCGCAATGTGAGCTGCACAAGAGGTGTGGGGGCTGCCAGATACAGGCGCTCTCCTATGAAAAGCAGCTTGAATTTAAAAATAATAAGGTGCGCAACAATCTCATGCGTATAGGTGGATTTTCCGAGGCAAAGCTGGACAGTAAAATGCAGCCGCCTGTTGGCGCTGACAATCCATACCGCTACCGCAACAAGGCACAGTTTCCGGTGGGATATGACAGGGATGGCAATATAGTGACAGGATTTTATGCATCGCGAAGCCACAATATCATCCCGGTTGAGGACTGCAGGCTTGGGGTGCCGCAAAACAAAGAGATACTCGACATCATAAAGGAATGGATGAATGAGTGCGGCATCACACCGTATGACGAGAACACACACAAAGGGCTCGTGCGCCATGTGCTTATCAGATATGGTTTTACATCAAAGCAGATTATGGTGTGTCTTGTGATAAATGGGGACAGTCTTGAAGCAAAACGCCGAGCCGGGAATGCAGCAGATATACTGTGCGAAAGACTCTCAAAAATCGATGGAATGACATCCATTTCCTACAATATCAACAAGGAAAACACAAATGTCATCCTTGGCAAAAAGACGGTCTGCATATGGGGAAGACCATATATTGAGGACACCATCCATCTGCTTTCTTACCCTGATTTCACACCACAGGGGACAGGCATCACATATCAGATTTCGCCACAGTCGTTCTATCAGGTAAACCCGAAGCAGACAGAAAAGCTTTACAGCACGGCACTTGCATTTGCAGGGCTCACAGGAAATGAAAATGTCTGGGATCTCTACTGCGGTATCGGTACCATATCGCTCTTTTTGTCACAGAAGGCAAAGCAGGTATACGGAGTGGAAATAGTGCCTCAGGCAATCGAGGATGCCAAAAACAATGCGAAGCTCAATGGCATCACAAATGCACAGTTTTTCGTAGGAAAGGCTGAGGAGGTGCTGCCACAGTTTTATGAGAATGCAAAGAAAACAGAGAATATCACTGATGATACAAAAACCACCGGACGTACAGATATGCTTCGCCCGGATGTGATAGTCGTTGACCCTCCAAGAAAGGGCTGTGATGAGAAGTGCCTGGACACAATGCTTGCGATGTCACCGGAGAGGATTGTATATGTGAGCTGCGATTCGGCAACATTGGCAAGGGATTTGAAGATACTCTGTGAAGAGAAGTATGAACTCATGAAGTGGCAGGCATTTGATCAGTTTTCTCATACGACGCACGTAGAAAGTATTTGCCTCCTCGAGCGAGTGAGTAACTGAACTGGTTTAAAAGAATATGGTCGCAGATCGACGGAGGACACTC
>OKUU01000155.1_pt1 | contig 27526 bp, 26 predicted proteins | sample 1606561 | NCBI WGS metagenome assembly OKUU01 (sample SAMEA3882506, study PRJEB24775) | human gut metagenome | biome: human-associated habitat; feature: intestine environment; material: feces | place: Netherlands | collected 2009/2010
GTGGAAATTATTCAAATGATTTTTGATCGGTATATTCATACCAATGATGGAATCAATGGCGTTGCCAATTATTTGAATAATCATGGTTATACAAAGAAATTACGTCAAAACGGAACAATCTCTGGTTTCTCATCAAGTTTTATCAAAAAGATTATTGATAACCCGGTGTATATGGGGAAGATAGCATACGGACGTAGGCGCACCGAAAAGAAAACAGGAACCCGTAATGAAACACATGTAGTGGAACAATCGGAGTTCCCTGTATATGAGGGAATCCATGAAGCTATTATTTCTGAAGAGGACTGGAATCTTGCACAGGAGAAACGCTCTAAAAATAATTACAGAAGAGAAAAGATTCATGATCCGGAGCATGCACATATTTTGTCAGGAATATTGAAATGTCCATGTTGTGGAAAAGGAATGTATGGCAACATTGCAAAAGCAGGTCGGAAAGATAAGAAAACCAGATATTACTACTATTGCAAGAATACAGTAAATGCCACAGGACATAAATGTACTTTTCGATGTAACATTGAACAGTCTCAAATTGATGATGTGCTTGCAAAATTGATTACGGCAATGACTAGGGAAGGAAAATTCAAGGATGCCATTCAAGACAGAATCGGGGCAACAGTTGATACTTCTGATCTGGAAAAGCAGTTATCTGTATTAAACGCAAATCTCCATCAGGCAGAGATAATTAAAACACGTCTTGAACAGCAGATGGATAATCTGGATGTTACAGATATTCATTACGATAAAAAAATTTCAGATTTACAGAGACGATTAGATACCCAATATGATAAAATAGATGAAGTGGAAGAGGCAATCGCAGATTTGAAGTCTCAGGTATATGAACTTAAGAAAAATCAGATTGATGCTGAAAAGAAACAGTTTATGCAGGCATTTATTGAACTTATCGACATCTTTCCGGAAAGACGTGAAGATGGTAATTGGATTAGGAATATCAAGTTTCAATTTCCAGTACCGATTCTTAGAGATGGCAAGGAAGTAGTTCGAGTTGATGGTATTTCTTTGGATAAAGAGCAGTCTGATGAGCATACTGTTACCTTGGAAAAGTTTCCGACACTTGAAACGGTTTGTTTGTTGTCGCGAGTGTAAGCGTAAAATCAACGGTATTAATGAAGAAAAACATATTCCATCTTACGTGCAAATGGTGTAGAATAATACCAATACACGGAGGACAAACATGAGAACGCTATATACATTTGACAAACACAACTATTCCGATGATATGGAGGTATTTGAGCGCTTCGCGGTGCGCGCGGTTATTATCAGAGACGGCAAGCTTGCCATGCAGCAGGCCGGTGAGGGCTACTACAAGATACTGGGCGGCGGCATCGATGCAGGCGAGACCAACGAGGTTGCGTTGGCACGGGAGGTGCGCGAGGAGGCAGGGCTTCTTGTCGTGCCGGAAAGCATCAGGGAGTGTGGCAAGGTCATAGAAAAGAGACGCGATATATTTGAGGCTGACAAGATATATTACTGTCACACCTACGTGTATTTTTGTGATGTGAAGGACGAGCATGTGGCAGCACAGATGACAGACAGCGAGATAAGGCTTGAGTATCATCTGTCATGGGCTACGCCGGATGAGATAATAAAGGCCAACAGCGCTTTTCTTGATAAAGAATGGATAGCAAGAGACACTAAGATTGTTGAGTTGATAAAAGAAATGTGTTAAAATAATGCCTGGATGTAAATCCGGGCATTTAATATAAGGAGAAGCAGTATAAATGGATAAAAATAAAATCAAAAATAAATTAAAGGATGATCCGGCCTTCACTCTTGAGGTGCAAAACCCGGAGGTTGAGGCGCTGATGACACAGTATTCAAGCGACAAAAAGGCGGAGACGCTCAATAAGCTCATTGAAAAATGCACTAAGAGCAGATTCCTGGTACCTGCAAATGTCGGAGAGAACAACAAGCCGATTCCGCTATTTATTAAAAACGGTGAGGGAGAGGCTTTCATGCCGATTTATACCTCAAAGGCACAGCTTTCTAAGGATCATCCGTCACCATGCATTGTAAATATGCCGTTTCTTGCAGTCAACAATATGGTGGCAAATAAAGAGTCAAAGATTAATGGTATCGCATTCAACCCGTTCACTCACAATCTGATTTTCAAAAAGCCTCTTGTAGAAAAGATTGAGGCAGTGGAAAAGGCCAGAAGAGAGGGTCATCCTACATCACCGACAAAGGGCAAGACTGTACAGATGACAGCAGAGCAGTATGTCATCTTTGAGCGTATGCAGTATGAGCATATTTTCCTGCCGGCGAAGATGTTTGAGGGCGGAAAAGAGTTCATGGACCGACTTGCTGATGAGAAGGAAAAGTTAATAGATGAGCTGTACGAGGAGGCATATCAGCAGAAGCGTATGTATCCATATATGGAGGAGGATTTCTCTGTTATGTCTATGCAGATTTCTGATACGCTTAATGTCACCAGAGTTGATTTCCCGACAAGAGATATGGCTCCAAACTGCGCAATCCGTGCTTATCTCGTGTGGGATGATGCTGCGTCACAGGGCAGATATTTTGTAATTGATGCGAAGGGCGATAAAACTACTGAGCTGGCTGAGATTACAGAGGATTACAAGCGTCTTGGATATGGAGCTGCACCGGTTGAGGGTGCTGAGCTTCAGACTGTTCTTGACCTGGTTAATAAAAGTGCAGAGGAACAGAATTAGAAAAGTAATGTAGGGCATGATATATAAAGGAGGTCGCGTATGAAGGAGTTTTTAGGCAGAATAAAGGCTGATTTTCTGCTGTCATCAGTGCTTTGCATAGCGCTGGGACTGGTGTTTATCATATGGAGAGCTTCGGTGCTCACGATTGTGGCCAATGTGCTTGCGGTAGTGCTTATCATCATCGGAGTGGTCTATATGTGCAGCTATTTTTTGAGCATAGTCACAAACGGGCTTTCGGCACTGCTTGGACTTATGGTTTTGGCAGTGGGCATATGGTTTCTGGTGCAGCCTCAGGTTGTTGTGAGCCTGATACCTATAGTAATTGGTCTGGTGCTCATTTTTCACAGCATCAGGAGCATTATTGAGGCGGTGGATGCCAGAAAATACGGTTACGGAGGCTGGAGTGTCGGCCTGATTTTTTCAATAATCAGTCTGATTTTTGGAATAATCTGCGTGACAAATGCATTTGATGTAATGAAGACAGCCACTGTTGTTGTCGGTATCATACTGATTTTCAACGGAGTATCAAATATCTGGATCACAAGCCGTGCTACAAAGGCGGAGAGCGCCTACAACAAGCAAAAGGAGTTTGAGGCAACGTTTGTTGAGGATAGAAAAGAGGACAATTAAGCAGTAACGGAAAGGCGACAGAATGCGTCGGATGGAGTTTAAGATGGAGAGACCCGGACTTACCAAGGTCGGTGACCATCTGAAGGTAACAGAGAGCAAGCTTCCAACTTCATATTATTATACGATAGAGCATGCAATTGCCATGTCGGGAAACTACGTGGTCAGCGAGAGGCTCAAAAGCCGCGAGGGCGATGTCGTGGATGTGAGGGAGACTGAGAAGGGCTACTTTGTCACGATGGAGTTTGATGAGTAATGACACAGCAAGGTAAGAATGCAATAGATCTGGTGCTCGCTGAGAGCCTTATAGAGCTTTCGGCGAAAAAGCCAATCGATAAGATTACAATTAAAGAGATAACGGACAAGGCCGGAGTTATCCGCCCTACGTTTTACAATCATTTTCAGGACAAGTACGAGCTGATAGAGTGGATTATCAAAAGCGAGCTGCTTGAGCCCATCAAGCCACTGCTCAATGCCGGAATGATTTTTGAAGCGATTGTGCTGATGCTCAATAATATCTCGGCAAACAGTGTTTTTTACAAGAAAGCACTAAAGCTGGAGGGCGCAGTGACGTTTAATCAGATTGCCATGAAGTGCGTCTACGAGATGTTTATGAATATCATAAACGAAAAGAGTACAGGAAAGAAATCCAAATACCGCTGGCTCACACCGGAGGTGATTTCTACATATTATGCGCAGTCGTTGTGCTTTATCACGGAGGGCTGGATAGCCCAGGGCATGGATGATATTGAGCCGAAGGAGATGGCTGAGGCGTACATGTATCTGATTACGCGCTCAATGGATGATATACTAAGTGAGCTGTAGAGGACAATTGTCATGGAAAATGACGGCTTAAGCAAGCTCATAAAGCAGAATCATAAAGAGGCATGTGTTCATATAAATATGAAAATGCTGTGAAAAAGTGTCAGAAATCAAATACAATATCATATATGTGTCATATCGGATATACAAATTGATGGATTTGTATATCTCACATGACAAATCGAAGAGATTGAATATTTATTTATTCGGTCTTTTTTTTTATACTTCAATACGAAAAAAAGAAAGAGTGGTGAATCTAATGATTAAATTTGGAAAAGGAGTCGTAAAATATCGTGTGCTGATACTGATAGTTGCATTTGCATTGCTTATACCGTCGGGCATCAGCTTTATCAACACGAGAATCAACTTTGATATCCTTTCTTATCTGCCAAGCCAGATAGAGACTATGAAGGGTCAGGATATCATGGTAGATGAGTTTGGAACCGGAGCGTTGTCATTTGTGATCTTAGAGGATATGAAGGATCAGGACATAGAGACTCTGGCAGATGACATAGAGGACCTTAAGGGTGTAAATGATGTCATCTGGTACGGAACAATCGCTGATTCCACATTGCCAAGAGAGGCAATTCCGGATGAGGTGTACGACGCATTTAACAACAAGGATGCAAACAGCCAGCTCATGCTCGTCACCTACAGTGACACAATGGGTTCGGATGAGACAATGGAAGCCGTCAACAAGATGGATAAGATGGTGAAAAACCACTGCTTCGTAGCAGGAATGGCAGCGGTCAACGCAGATACAAAGACACTTGTTATGCAGCAGGCTCCTATATATGTCATCATAGCAGCATTGCTTTCAATGCTCGTCATGGGAATTACAATGGATTCAATAATTGTTCCGATGTTATTCCTCCTAAGCATAGGAATGGCTATTATCTATAACCTGGGAACAAACTTTATACAGGGACAGATTTCATATCTGACACTGGCACTGACAGCAGTATTGCAGCTCGCCGTAACAATGGATTATTCGATTTTCCTGTGGCACAGCTATCAGGAGCAGATAGACAGATATGACGGAGACAAGAAGCGAGCCATGGCACATGCCATTTCCCACACAATTGTCTCAGTAACAGGAAGCTCAATCACAACAATCGCAGGCTTCGTAGCCCTCTGCTTCATGAGCTTTACACTTGGACTTGACCTGGGAATCGTAATGGCAAAGGGCGTTGTATTCGGAGTTATCGGATGTGTAACAATTCTCCCTGCACTGATTCTTGCATGTGATAAGGCAATCGAGAAGACAAAGCACAAGATTCTTATGCCGGATGTTTCCAGGATTGCAAGCTGGGTAACAAATCATTATAAGATACTTGCAGTGATTTTCATCGTAGTGCTCATCCCGGCAATATACGGATACACTCATGATCAGGTCTACTATGACCTTGCAGGAACCATGCCTGACAGCGCATACAGTAAGCAGGCCAACGAGAGACTCGATAAGGAGTATGCTATGGGTGCCACACATATCATCATCGCGCCGAGCGATATGTCAAAGGCAGACAGCATAAGCATGATAAATGATATCAAGAAGGTCGATGGAGTAAAGCTTGCGGTATCACTTGACTCAATACTTGGACCTACAATACCGGATGATATGGTGCCGGATGAGGCAAAGGAGATATTCAAAAACGGTGATTACCAGATGATGCTTGTTTCATCAAAATATGCGACAGCATCTGATGAGGTAAACAACCAGATTACAGAGATTAAAAAGATAGTAAAGAATTACAGCGAGGACGCAATGCTTATCGGTGAGGCACCTTGTACAAAGGATCTTATCACTATCACAGATACAGACTTCAAGCGTGTAAGTGCAGTATCAATCGTATTGATATTCCTTATCATCCTCGTAGTATTCAAATCGGTATCGCTTCCAATCATACTTGTAGCGGTCATCGAGTTTGCAATCTTTGTAAATATGGGAATTCCGGGATTTACAGGAACGAAGCTTCCGTTTATCGCGAGCATCGTAATCGGAACCATACAGCTTGGTGCAACGGTTGACTATGCGATACTTATGACCACAAAGTACAGAAAGAACAGATACACCGGAATGGACAAAAAGCCGGCAATCACAAAGGCACTTGCAGATTCGACAAACTCAGTTATCGTCAGTGCACTTTGCTTCTTCGCCGCAACCTTTGGTGTAGGACTTTATTCAAACATTGATATGATCAGTTCTATCTGTATACTGCTTGCACGAGGCGCAATCATCAGTATGTTTGTAGTAGTATTTATACTTCCGTCAATGTTTATGATTTTTGACAAAGTAATATGTGCCACAAGCGCAGGCTTTAAAAACAAGAACCTGACAGCTTAGTAATCTGATTAATCATAAATGAGGGATAAAATACTTTTTGACCCTCATAACATAAAAATATGACCTCAAAAACAAAATCAGGAGGAATAAGACATGAAATTACCAGAATTGAAAGAAAAGTTAAAAAGTAAATATATTGTCCGTGTTGTAGCCGGAGTCCTCACAATAGCACTTGTAGGTACAGGAATCGGAGCAACAGCGGTTTTTGCAGAGAAGAACAGCACTGCAGTCACAGCCGAGGCAGACAGCACAACAGGAAGCAGCAAGGATGCTGATGACATAGCAGATAAGCTCATGGACAGCGTATCATTAAAGGATAACGATGCAGACAAGGACGAGAGCGTATATCTCATCTCAGATGCAAACGGCAACGTAAACAAAACAATCGTAGTAGATCACCTTAAAAATAAAGACAAAAAGGATACCTTGGAGGATGCTTCAAACCTTTCAGATATCGAGAACGTAAAGGGCAAGGAAAAATTCACACAAAGCGGTGACAAGCTCACATGGCAGGCCGGTGGCAAGGATATTTACTACCAGGGCACAGCAACAGAGGAACCGCCTGTAACACAGAAGGTTACATACTACCTCGATGGAAAAGAAATCTCACCTGAGGACCTTGCGGGAAAATCAGGAAAGGTCAAAATTCGTTTTGACTACACAAACACCACATCATATACAGAGACAGTAAACGGCGAGAAGCAGACAGTTTCCGTACCATTTGCAGCAATAACAGGACTTGTACTCGGTGATGGCTTCGAGAATATCGAAGTGACAAACGGCAAGGCTGAGGTAAGCGACTCATCAAGCGTAGTGCTCGGCTATGCACTTCCGGGCTTAAAGGACAGCCTCGGAATCAAGGACAAAGACCTCGATGGCGATGTAAATATCCCTGAATACATGGAAATGACAGCAGATGTGGAGAATTTCTCAATGCCTGCAGCCATGACCTTCGTGGTAAACGCATCTGATTATGTAAGCACAGACGGAATTGACACATCAGACCTCGATGACATGATAAATGACTTAAAGGATGCCTCAACACAGCTTCAGGATGGCTCAAAGACACTGGCAGAGGGTACTGACACACTTGCTGACGGACTTTCAACATTGCAGAGCAAGCTCGGCACATTCGCATCAGGAGTTGGCACACTGAAGAGTGGACTTAAGACATATACTGATGGTGTAAGTACATTAAGTGGTGGACTGAATACACTTGGAAACAGCACAGGAGCCCTGGTTTCAGGAGCAGATAAGCTTAATAGTGGAGCAGGTCAGCTTGCAAGTGGAAGTGCAACACTTAAGGATGGACTTAAGACATATACAGACGGAGCTAGTCAGTTAAATACAGGCTTGAATCAGCTTAATGACAACACAGGAAGTCTTGCAACAGGTGTGACAAGTCTTAATGATGGAGCCAAAACGCTTTCGGATGGTATTAATGCTGCAAACAAGGGCGCAGCAGGAGTATCTGCAGGTGCAGCACAGCTAAAGACAAGTATTGATACGGCAAAAACAGGAGCTGATTCTCTTGCAGCAGGAGCAAAGCAGGTTGATGAAGGAGTTGGTCAGTTGACACAATCTTTATCAGATATGCCTGAAACAATCAAAACCAATATAAATAAATCTCTGGAACCACTGAATGAATTAAATGTCGGAACATTATTTAAAACTCTTGGATATATTGATACAGATAAGATTACAGCAGACAATGTATCAGCAGCAGCGGATGCAGCAGTAAACAATGCAGGAGATATAATAGATGCTTTGACTAATATGCAGAATCAGAATCCATCTGCAACTTATAATCAGATACTTGTTGGTCTATCTCAGGGAAAAGGTGCTGTATCAGTATATTCTGCCGTGAACCAAAGTGTAACAGACAGTGCTTCCACAGTGCAAGCTTTAAAGGATGGCTCAGCAAAGGTATCAGATGGTGCGTCATCATTAGATGCTGGTTTAGGACGGTTGTCAGATGGAGCATCTGAGTTGTCAAGCGGAGCTTCTGATTTAGCAAAAGGAACTACACAGCTTGCAACAGGAGCTACAGAGCTTCAGACAGGCACACAAAGTCTTGCAGATAAATTACCAGAGCTGACAAAAGGAATCACCAGTCTTGTAAATGGTTCAAACGAGTTAGTTAAAAACAACGATACATTAAATGCCGGAGCAACAGCACTCAATGCCGGAGCAAGCCAGCTTTCAGCCGGAACACAATCACTTATGAACTCAGTACCGGCGCTTACAAGTGGAATCAAGCAGCTTGTGGATGGCTCAAACACACTTGTAGCAAATAACGCACAGCTCAACAGCGGAGCCTCACAGCTTGCAGATGGAACAAATCAGATAGTTTCAGGTGTTGACCAGCTCACAACAGGCTCTAAGACACTTTCAGAGGGTGCACACACACTTGCAGACGGTATGGTACAGTTCAATGAGGAGGGAATCAACAAGATTCTCGACGCATACAACGGTGACTTAAAGCCATTCACCGACAAGCTTCAGGCAGTAATTGACGCAGGTGAGGAATATCAGACATACTCAGCAATCGCTGATGGACAGACGGGCAGCGTTAAGTTCATATATAAATTAGCTTCAATAGATGCTAAGGCAGATAGCGACAAATAATTAATTAAAGGATGTTTGTACATTAGGGGGAGGCAAAAATGGGCTGGATAGAATATCTGTTAATCGTGGCGGGAAGTTCGCTTGAGATTTTCGTTGCGATGGAATGTCAGGGATCCCTGATCCAGAAAGTAAATAAGAAACAGCTTACAGCCATTTGCTTCATAGTTGCAGTTTGCCAGTTGTTAGCAATGTACATCGGGTATTTCCTGTCAAGCTTTCTTAATGGGAAATACTCGGTGAAGGATGAAGCACTTTTAGGAGAGATAATTTCTATCGGAATACTGATAGGACTGGGGATCAGACTTATAGGAAAGGCTATAAGAAACGAAAGGATTGAGGAGCATTGTCAGGCACAGCTTGACATGAAAAGAGTGCTAAGGATAGCAGGAATCACCGCATTTTATACGGTTCTTGCAGGAATAGCATTCGGATTCCTCGGTACCGGACTTTTCACCATTATGATAATGGTGGCGCTGCTCACTGTCATCTGTATAGTGGCAGGCATTTACACAGGATATCACTACGGTTTCGAGCAGAAGACAAAGGTATATATCGTGGGGGCGATACTCTTTTGGGCGGCTGGAATTGATGTGATAGTAAGACTTGTAAGTGCAAAATAATGCATAGGGCTCTGTTTGTAAGGACAGGGCTTTTTTGCTGTCCATTGAAGTATGAAATCCTTTGCTTGCAATGTCAAAGTAAATGCTATAGAATATTTTCATATCAAATTAAACGCAAATGAGGAGATTTAAAATTATGAAACAGAAATTGAGAAACCTTTCGGCACCGGCAAATATAATATTTGCCATTCTTGCAGTTTTTATTTTCATTGCACCCTTGCAGTGGAGCGGAAAAGTGCTGGGACTGATTCCGGGCATGGAAAAGGCGGATGATTATCTGCTGCAGGCTATTGTGGAGACAGTTGTTTTAGTTATTTTTCTTGGCATCACATATTTATTTGGGCTGTGGGATATCTTTAAGGAAAATGTAGCAGGATGGACAAGAAGCTTATACACAGGTGGTTTTTTCATAGTTTATTGTCTGTATGCTGTTGTTTCAGGTATTTATATGTGCTTTTTGAGCGAGCATGGTGATGTGAAGGCATTTTACAACATACTCTTTTTCTTTATTGCGGTCTGCCTTGTAGGGCTCGTTGAGGAGTTGGTGTTCAGAGGCCTGGTGTTCAATCTGCTGCTGAGAGCTTTTCCAAAGACGAAAGGTGGAATCACGGGAGCCGTAGTTTTGGGAGGCGTACTGTTTGGATTGATGCATTTTTCCAATATGGGCGCAGGGGTTAAGTTCAGCAGTTGTCTGATACAGGTTATTTCAGCAGGTCTCATGGGCGTGCTGTTTTGCATGATATACGCGTCTACACGTAATTTCTGGATGCTTGCCATTTTCCATACTGTTGTAGATATGGGAGGACTTTTATCATCGGGAATATTTGAGGGAGGCGGAGTGGCCGACAGGATTAATGAGTTTTCGGCAATGAACTGTATCGCGTTTATCGTGCTCGGTATTCCTATGCTTGTTATGCTGCGTAAATCAAGGCGTATCCGTCTTGAGATGCTCTACAATAATGAGACTATCATAGATGACGAGAGGGAGGGCGCTAAGCTGGCAGTGGTTTCACTGGTGCTTGGCATTTGCAGTATTATTTTCTCGTTTTTTGGCTATCTGATGGGGCTTGGAATTGTCGGCATGCTTGCTTCCAAAATGTCAAAAAGGGCAAAGCAGTATAACAATGCAATAGCAACTGCCGGTATGATTACATCGATAATAGGATTTGTGCTGTCGGTAATCTGCACGATTGGCATGATGGTGCTGTTTGCAAGCGGCATGTACGACAGACTTGTTAATATGTCGATGCTGCAATAATACGAAGCAGACCTTTGAATGTGGTAAAAAGTCTACATTCAAGGGTCATTTTTTAAGGAGAAACCATGAATATTTTACTGACAGCAATAAATGCAAAATATATACATTCAAACCTCGCAGTTTATTCACTGCGCGCCTGTGCCGGGGAGTACAGGGATGCTGTGGAGCTTGCGGAATACACGATAAACAATCAGAAGGATTACATTCTTGAGGAGCTTTATAAGAGAAAGCCCGACGTACTTTGTTTTTCGTGCTATATATGGAATATTGATTATGTGACTGATATTGCACGCGAGTATAAAAAGCTTTGTCCGTCAGTGCCGATATGGGTTGGAGGCCCTGAGGTGTCTTACGAGGTGGAGGCATTTCTGCGGGAAAATCCATACATAGACGGTGTGATGATAGGCGAGGGTGAGGATACCTTTAGAGAGCTGTGCGGTTATTATGCGCATAAAAGAAAGCTGAGTGATATTGCAGGCATTGCTTTCAGAAAAAACAGCACAGGTAATAGTACAAGTAATAGAACAAGTGTGAACAACGCAGGCTGCAAAGCGGATGAACTAGTATTTACAAGTCCACGCCAAATCAAAAACATGAGTGAAATTCCATTCTGCTATGATACGCTTGATGATTTTTCAAACCGCATCATCTACTACGAGAGCAGCAGGGGATGCCCGTTTTCGTGCAGCTATTGCCTGTCATCGGTGGATAAGACACTGCGTTTCAGGAATACGGAGATTGTCAAAAGGGAGCTTAAGTTTTTCATAGACCAGAAGGTGCCGCAGATTAAGTTTGTGGACAGAACCTTCAACTGCAATCATGCTCATGCCATGGAGCTGTGGCGCTTTATAAAGGCGAATGACAATGGTGTGACAAACTTTCACTTTGAGATATCAGCGGATCTGCTGAATCAGGAGGAGCTTGAGCTGATTTCTGATATGAGGCCAGGGCTGATACAACTTGAAATCGGTGTGCAGTCCACCAATGAGGTCACGATTAAGGAGATTCACAGGACTATGAAGCTTGAGAGGCTTAAGGAGGTTGTGAGGTTCATTCAAAGCGGCAACAATATCCATGAGCATCTGGATCTGATTGCAGGGCTGCCATACGAGGACTATGACAGCTTTGGGCGTTCCTTTGATGAGATTTATGAGCTTAAGCCAAACCAGCTGCAGCTTGGGTTCTTAAAGGTGCTCAAGGGCTCGTACATGTTTGAGCATGCCGCGGAATATGGTATTGTCTACCATGACAAGCCGCCGTATGAGGTTATGTCCACAAAATGGCTTTCGTTTGATGATGTGATAAAGATTAAGCGCGTCGAGGATATGCTTGAGGTGTATTATAACAGCGGACAGTTTGAGATTACGATGAAGCTCATGGAGTGTATCTTTGACAGTGCGTTTGAGTTTTTTCAGGAGCTTGGAGATTTTTATGAGGCAAACGGCTATTTTGGAATGAGCCATTCGCGCATCAGAAGGTGTGAGATACTGCTTGAATTTCTGGCTTTATACCTGCATTGCTGTGACAGCGATGCTATAACTTCTGTGGGATTATCCGAAAATGACGGAGATAGAGATAATACTGATTTTGATGAAAATGCGCAGATTTACAGCATGATTCAGGAGTCACTCATCTTTGATTTGTACTATCGTGAGAACTGCAAGAGCCGCCCGGTGTGGGCCACAGATATAGGAAGCTTCAAGCACATGACACATGCATACTGTAAGAATGGAAAGCTGTCGCATGTGGAGCCGTTCCACTATATTTTTCCGGACAAGCACACGCGCAAGCTGGATGAACTGCCAAAGTATCATAAGGAGCCGGTGTGGGCGCTTTTCCACTACGACATGAGAGACCCGCTTGACCACCAGGCGCTGGTGGAGTATGTAGAATAACGGTAAAGCGATATGAATATAGCGGTAAAAGCCGGAAAGGTTTACAGACTAAGAAAAATGAGCAACATAGATAATATAAAAAATTACACGGTGATTGACCTTGAAATGACAGGTCTTTCAGCTAAAAATGACAAGATAATAGAGATAGGTGCAGCACGTGTGAGGGGCGGCGAGATAGTGGATACGATATCCACACTGGTAAATCCGAAGCAGCATATTCCACAGCGTGTGCAGGAATTAACGGGAATTACCGACAGTGATGTGGAAAACGCGGCAGATATGGACGTGGCTGTGGATAACCTGCTTAATTTTATCGGAGATGATATCATACTCGGGCAGAATGTGACCTTTGATTACAGCTTTTTAAAGCAGTGGGCGGTAAATCACAAGCGAACCCTCTCGCTGAATGCATATGATACGCTGAAAATAGCCAGAAAATGTCTGCCTGCTGAGCAGTCGAAGAAGCTGGAGGATTTGTGTGAGTATTTTGGTGTGAGCAGGGAAAATGCGCACAGGGCGCTCGATGATGCGATAGAGACAAAGCAGATATTTGAAAAGCTGCTTGCACTGATGGATGAAAAAGGTGAGCCGGTGGAGTCAAAGCCACTTGTATACAAGGCAAAAAAACAGACACCCGCCACAGCACATCAGGTCAGACAGCTAAAGGAGCTGATGACTGAGTATGGAATAGCAGATGTCATATCGTGGGACAACCTGACCAGAAGTCAGGCCTCAAGGCTGTACGATGAATATCGCAGTAAGTACATTAATAGGTGTGAGTAATTACCGGCCGAGGCGGCATCAGCCTGTAAGCTCTCAAGCATTGAAACAAATTTCGTGAAATTATCATCATATTCAGACAGCTTTTTAAAATTGAGAATGCCATATTTAAGCTTTAAATCATTTATTTTATCATTATTTAATGGAAAAAACTTTTCCGGTATGGTAATATAACACAGGTCAGTGGTATCTCCGCGGAGGGTTGAGTTGGCCTTACGCTCCTTTTCCCAGAACTCCTCGGTGACCTTTGCCTGGGCAGAATCAGCCCTCTTTATGGCAAAAGTAATCACTGCAATAAATAAAATGAACAAAATTAGACAAATTGGAATCATATGTTGGAAAATCTTTTCTCATATATGAAAATGGTATAACTCATTTTTGAACAGAGGTGAATAGTATGTACGATTTTAATAAAAAAAGAAATCAGAAGGTGGTTGCTATAGTGATAATAGTGGTTATAGCAGCGATGCTTGTGACAACATTTGTGTCAAGTCTTGTATAGCTTTTCTTGAAATATGGAAAAAATATGATAATATGATTAAAGGGTCAAAAGGTATCATCGATGCATGCTTGCATGCAATTCGATGTATACCTTAGTGACCCGCACTACACCGAGAAAGTAGCAATTTGCTGCGGGGACGCAGGAAATTAGCGGATTTCGAGGTGTAGTCAGATTACGGGAATGCGTAGCATGTAGTAATCTGATTAATCATAAATGAGGGGCAAAATACCTTTTGACCCTCATATCATAATATGATATAAAATGCAGTTCAGTTAAGCGGATGACAGGGGCGCTTTTAACAGCCTCAGGAAAAGGAAGCGGAAATGAAGATTAATAAAAAAGCATTATTACTGGGTACAATGGCATTTGTGCTTGTGGCAGCATCGGGCATGGTAAGTGCATATGCAAGCGGTTCGTCAGGCACAAAGAAGGCAAAGGTACAGACAATTACAGAGGGTGTGTGCATTGGCAGTGTGGATGTAGGCGGTATGACAAAGGAAGAAGCAAAAAAAGCAGTTGATGCCTATGTTGACAGCATAAAGGATACATCCTTTTCATTAAAGGGCGCCAATGGTTCATTTGATGCAACCGCACAGGAAATGTCTGTTTCGGCGGACTCTGATGCAGCGACGGACGAGGCTCTTTCAGTGTGCCATGAGGGCAGCCTGATTGACAGATTTGTGGAGTCAGAGGAGCTCAAAAAGGGCAATGTTGCCGTCAATATGTATCTGTCGGTTGATAAACAAAAGACCGCAAATATGATTTATGACAAGAGCGACGAGCTCAATATAAAGGCAGTTAACAATTCGCTGCAGAGAAACGGTGACAGCTTCGATTTTGTCCCGGGACAGGAAGGCAAAGAGGTTGATGTGGTAAAATCTGTCTATGCCATAAATGATTTTTTGCAGAATAGCTGGGATGGTTCGGCGAATGAGATAGAGCTGGTCACAAATACGGTCCAGCCGAGGGGCTCAAAGGAGGAGCTCTCAAAGATTAAGGATAATCTGGGAGGCTTTTCTACAGATTTCAGCAGCTCGGCAGCAGGGCGTGCAGCCAATGTAAAGAACGCGTGCAGCCTGATAAACGGCAGTGTCATATATCCGGGTGAGCAGTTCTCGGTTTACGAGGCTATCAGCCCTATCACAACTGACAACGGCTATCAGATAGCAGGCGCATACGAGAACGGTCAGGTAGTGGACTCGGTAGGCGGAGGCGTGTGCCAGGTTGCTACCACACTCTACAATGCGGTTATAAGGGCTGAGCTTGAGATAGTGCAGCGCTACAACCATTCCATGATAGTAAACTATGTAAAGCCATCTGACGATGCGGCAATCGCAGGTACCTACAAGGATCTTAAGTTTAAAAATAATCTGGACAGTCCGGTGTATATAGAGGGCTATTGCAGTGGTGGAGTCATCACCTTCAATGTGTACGGAGTGGAGACGAGACCGGCAAACAGGGAAATTTCATTCAGGAGTGAGACGATTTCCGAGGAGGATCCGGTTACGCAGTTTAAGTTTGATGCAGGTCAGCCGGTCGGTTATTTCCACACTGAGCAGTCTGCGCACAAGGGACTTACAGCAAGGCTCTGGAAGACGGTCACAGTCGATGGTACAGTGCAGAGTGATGAGGTATTCAACAACAGCAAGTACAAGTCATCACCAAAAATCGTGACGGTTGGTACAGCAGGAGCATCAGCGGAGGTTGTTGCGCAGCTTCAGGCGGCGGCAGCGGCTAATGATGAGGGCTCGGTTAAATCTATTGCTGCGTCTGCGGCAGCAGCGGTTCAGGCACAGGCAGCACAGACTCAGACACAGGATCCGAATGCGGCAGGGCAGACACAGCCGACAGACCCGAATGCGGCAGGGCAGACACAGGGCACGCAGACGCAGCCGACAGACTCGAATGCAGCAGGGCAGGCACAGGGCACCCAGACACAGCAGCCGGCAGGACAGACGCAGTAAATGCCCGCAGGTAGTTGTTTCTGATGTAGTTATTTGCAATCAATGCACCGGGCTGCAACAGTATACACAGCATATTATTAGGAACAGGAAAACACATGAAAAACGGTAAAATATCAGAGTCGGTTTTAAAGCGCTCTGTCTTAAAACAACTTCATACCAAAAGCGACAGAATACTTTTTAAACCGGCAGTAGGTGAGGACTGTGCGGTGATTTCCATGCAGGCAGGTGACCAAACCAAGTTAGTTACTGCTACTCAGACGTTCACACTTGATGTATCGGATAAGCATGTGCGTGCTAACTGCGCAGTTTATGATGCATTGAACAATATTTATGCCATGGGGGCAGGTCCTATTGGGATAGAGCTGGCACTGCTTGTACCTACCACAGAAAACGAAGCCGTGCTTCGCGAGACGGTGAGAGCGATTGATGCTGTATGTGAGGAAGCAGGAATTGTGGTTCTTGGCGGGCATACACAGGTGAGCCGTGCGGTGAAGAATATCGTGGTGACAGTTACAGCAATAGGTGAGGCCTGTGAGCAGGCGCTTACACCATCATCGGCAGCAGCACCCGGCATGGACATAATAGTGACAGGCTATGTGGGGCTTGAGGGCACCGCAATTCTTGCAAATGAGAAAAGAGCCGAGCTTGAAACGAGATTTTCCAAGGCATTTATAGATAAATCAGCAGCATATATAGACCATATTTCCACCGCAATGGAGGCCGCATCCGCGATTGGCGCCGGTGTGGCGGCAATCCATGACGCTTCGCAGGGAGGCATCTTTGGAGCATTCTGGGATATGGCAGAGGCTTCGGGAATTGGTCTTGACATCGATTTAAAGAAGCTCCCTATCAGGCAGGATACGATTGAAATAAGTGAATTTTTTGACATAAACCCGTATAAGCTTTTGTCAGGAGGAAGTCTGATAATCATAGCTGCAGATGGTACCCGCGTGGTCAGAGAGCTTGAGAAAACAGGACAAAATGCTGTTATAGTCGGTGCCACAACCGATTCAAACGACAGAGTGCTGATTTCCGGCGAGGAAAGACGATTTTTGGAGACTGCCCAGACTGACGAGATATACAAGGTTTTCAACTAATATATTTGAATCAGGAGAATATATATCATGAGAGAAAAGATATTAACATTTATAGAGAAAAACAGCAGGATAAACCTGAAGGAGCTTGCAATCATACTTGGTGTGGATGAGGCAAGTGTGGCGAACGAGATTGCTGCTATGGAGCAGGAGAATGTCATCTGCGGATATCACACACTGATTGACTGGGACAAGGCAGGCCTTGAGAAGGTCACAGCCATGATAGAGGTCAGAGTGACACCACAGCGCGGCATGGGCTTCGACAAGATTGCCGAGCGTATATACAACTATCCTGAGGTGAAGTCTGTATACCTTATCTCAGGCGGCTTCGACCTCATGGTCACACTCGAGGGCAAGACTCTGCGCGAGGTATCACAGTTTGTGACAGATAAGCTTTCTACACTGGATCAGGTGCTTTCGACAAAGACAAACTTTATTCTGAAGAAATACAAGGACCATGGAACTATCATGGCGGCACCTGTCAAATCCGATGAAAGGGGAATTATGTCATAATGAGAGACCCTTTATCCAGTACAATAAAGACTATCCAGCCATCGGGCATCCGTAAGTTTTTTGATATAGTGAGCGAGATGAAGGATGCGATTTCGCTCGGAGTAGGTGAGCCTGATTTTGACACACCGTGGCATATCAGGGATGAGGGCATATATTCCCTTGAAAAGGGACGCACCTTCTACACCTCAAATGCCGGACTCAAGGAGTTAAAGGTTGAGATTGCAAGATATCTCGACAGAAGATACGGCATGACATATGATTACAACAAAGAGATCATGGTAACTGTCGGTGGCAGCGAGGCTATAGATATCGCACTGCGCGCCATGCTCGATGTGGGAGATGAGGTGATTATCCCACAGCCAAGCTATGTTTCATATGTGCCATGTACTGTGCTGGCAGGTGGCACACCTGTGATTGTAGAGCTAAAGGAGGAAAATGATTTCAGGCTGACAGCCGAGGCGCTTGAGGCTGCTATCACTCCAAAGACAAAGATACTTATCATGCCTTTCCCTAATAACCCTACAGGCGCTATCATGGAAAAAGCAGACCTTGAAGCAATCGTTCAGGTGGTTAAGGAGCATGATCTGTTTGTGATAAGTGACGAGATTTATTCGGAGCTTACATATGTGGATAAGCATGTATCTATAGCATCGTTTCCGGGAATGAAGGAGCGCACAGTGCTCATAAACGGTTTTTCCAAGGCTTATGCCATGACAGGCTGGAGGCTTGGATATGCATGTGCACCTGAGACAATTCTAAAGCAGATGCTAAAGATTCATCAGTTTGCAATCATGTGTGCGCCGACCACGAGCCAGTATGCGGCTGTCGAGGCTATGAAAAACGGCGATGAGGATGTTGCACAGATGAGGGAGGAATACAACGGCCGCAGACGCTATGTGCTTCACCGCTTTAAGGAGATGGGGCTTAAGTGCTTTGAGCCTTTCGGGGCCTTTTATGCGTTCCCAAGCATCAAGGAGTTTGGCATGACATCCGATGAGTTTGCCACAAAGCTTCTAAACAGCAAGAAGATTGCCGTGGTTCCGGGAACTGCATTCGGAGAGTGCGGCGAGGGATTTTTACGTATATCATATGCATATTCGCTTGATGATTTAAAGGAGGCGCTCGGCCGCATTGAGGAGTTTGTCACAGAGCTTCGCGCCGGGATGGATAATAAATAGTTTAAATTGACAGGAGACAAAATGGCAAAGCTGAACATAGTGTTACATGAGCCGGAAATTCCGGCAAATACAGGAAATATCGGAAGAACCTGCGTCGCGACAGGCACGAGGCTTCATCTTATAGAGCCGCTTGGATTCTCACTTTCAGAGAAGGCACTAAAGAGAGCCGGAATGGATTACTGGAAGGACCTCGACGTCACCACATATGTGGACTGGGAGGATTTCCTTGAGAGAAATCCGGGCGCAAAGATATATTATGCGACAACAAAGGGCAGACATGTGTACTCTGATGCTCATTTTGAGCCAGACTGCTATATTATGTTTGGCAAGGAAAGCGCAGGCATTCCGGAGGAGATACTAAAGGAGCATCCGGATGAGTGCATCAGGATACCGATGATAGGTGAGACAAGGTCACTTAATCTGTCAAATTCAGTAGCTATCGTGCTTTACGAGGCATTGAGACAGAATAATTTTGATCATATGAGGCTTGCGGGAGAGCTTCATCACCTGAGCTGGGATGACTAAATCAAGCGGCAAAGCGCATATTTTTGGCAGCTATTTGGGCTTTAACAGCTATGATAATTGTAAATACGGTAGATTTTTAGGAAAAAGAAATGGGCATAATTAAAACAAGCAAATTAGTACATGAATTTATACGAAGAGACGAGGAAGGCAATGTAGAGTCAATCACTACAGCACTCGACAACGTAAACCTCGACATAAAAGAGGGGCAGTTTATTGCAATCCTCGGTCACAATGGTTCAGGAAAATCAACTCTTGCAAAGCATATCAATGCACTTCTTGCGCCGAGCGACGGCACCATATGGGTGGATGGCATGGATGTGTCAAAGGAAGAGAATGTCATACCTGTCAGGAAAAGTGCAGGTATGGTTTTCCAGAATCCCGACAATCAGATTATCGCCAATGTCGTGGAGGAGGATGTGGGCTTTGGACCTGAGAATATCGGTGTGCCGACAGATGAAATCTGGCAGCGCGTGGACTATGCGCTAAGGGCTGTCGGTATGACAAAGTACCGCACACATTCACCGAACAAGCTCTCCGGAGGACAGAAGCAGCGTGTGGCAATCGCGGGAGTTGTGGCAATGGAGCCAAAATGTATAGTATTTGACGAGCCTACAGCCATGCTTGACCCAAACGGCCGCAAGGAGGTCATAGCCACAGCCCATGAGCTCAATAAGAAAAAGGGCGTGACCATCATTCTCATCACCCATTACATGGAGGAGGTGGTCGGCGCAGACCATGTCTATGTCATGGAAAAGGGCAAGGTGGTCATGGACGGCACACCGCGTGAGATTTTTTCAAGGGTGGACGAGCTGAAGGAGCACAGGCTTGATGTGCCACAGGTGACACTGGTAGCCGATGAGCTCAAAAAGGCAGGGCTTGATATCCCTGATGGAATCCTGACGAGAGAAGAACTTGTAAATGCGCTTGTTGCGCTGAAAAACAGATAGGCGGGAGAAAATATGTCAATAATTCTAGATCACATAAACTATTGCTACAGTGCCGACTCAGCCTACAAGGTGCAGGCACTTAAGGATGTAAGCCTTGAGATAAATGATGGAGAGTTTATCGGAATAATCGGTCACACCGGTTCGGGAAAATCCACACTTATCCAGCATATGAACGGCCTTTTGAAGGCGACAAGCGGTCATATATACTACAATGGACAGGATATATATGACAATGATTATGATTTAAGCAAGCTGCGTCACAAGGTGGGGATGGTGTTCCAGTATCCGGAGCATCAGCTATTTGAGACAACCAACTTTGAGGATGTATGCTTTGGACCGAAAAATCAGGGGCTCGATAGGAAAACAGTGGAGCTAAGAGCCTATGAGGCACTGCAGAATGTACATTTTCCGGAGGATCTCTACTATCAGCCGCCGTTTGATTTGTCCGGAGGACAAAAAAGGCGTGTAGCCATAGCTGGAGTACTTGCAATGCACCCTGACGTACTCATACTCGATGAGCCGACAGCGGGACTGGATCCTGCGGGCAGAGATGAGATACTGGGACTGCTTTTACAGATGAAAAAGGATCTGGGTATCACGATCATACTCGTATCACACAGCATGGAGGATGTTGCGGAGTATGTGGACCGCATCATTGTTATGAATTCCGGAGAGGTGATGTTTGACGGAGTGCCGAAGGAGGTATTCTCACACTACAAGGAGCTCGAGGCAGTCGGACTTGCAGCACCGCAGGTCACATATCTGATGCATGATCTGGCGGAAAAGGGCATACCGGTTGACCTTTCGGCAACGACAGTTGCGGAGGCGAGGGACTCAATACTAAAAGCCTTTAAATAGCTCACCAATGCTGACATTTTGATACAAATTATGAGGAAGGAATACAAAAATGATTCGTGATATTACCATAGGCCAGTATTATCCGGCTCAGTCGCCAATACATAAACTGGACCCAAGAGTAAAGCTTTTCGCAACACTTATATATATTATTGCGCTGTTTTCCTACAAGGGAATAGCCGGTGTGCTGTTTATAGTTGCCGCGCTTGCCGCAGTTATAAAAATTTCGAAGGTGCCCTTTAAGTTCATGGTAAAGGGACTCAAATCCATTATAATACTGCTGCTTTTTACAGCATGCTTCAGCGTGTTTTTCACACAGGGAGAGTACACAATCTGGGAGTACGGTATACTGCACATTTCTGACACCGGACTGATAAATGCAGCAACCATGATGATACGACTTGTGCTGCTCATTATAGGAACCTCGCTCATGACACTCACCACCACACCAAACCAGCTCACGGACGGTCTTGAGAAATCACTGGGCTTTTTAAACAAAATACATGTCCCGGTGCATGCGATAGCCATGATGATGTCGATAGCGCTTCGTTTTATTCCAATCCTTATTGAGGAGACGGACAAAATAATGAAAGCACAGATGGCAAGAGGAGCTGATTTTGAGCATGGAAATATCATAAAAAGAGCAAAGAGCATGGTGCCTCTTTTAGTGCCGCTTTTCGTATCGGCCTTCAGGCGTGCGGATGACCTCGCAATGGCCATGGAGGCCAGATGCTACAATGGTGGAGAGGGCAGGACAAAGATGAAGCCGCTCGTATATGAAAAGGACGATAAAATAGCATATCTTTTCATATTTGCGTTTTTAGCGGTTGTGATAGTGCTTAGAATCCTTCTGCCGGTGAATCTGGGCAATCTTATTTTCAGATAGTGAAATAGATAGTGCAGCCATAACAGGAGAGATATATGCGTGTAAAAATGATTGTAGCCTACGATGGCACAAATTACTGCGGCTGGCAGATACAGCCAAACGGCATAACAATTGAGCAGGTATTAAACGAGCACCTGAGCCGCCTGTTAAAGGAGGATATAAAGGTGACAGGAGCAAGCCGCACCGATGCGGGAGTGCATTCACTTGGAAATGTGTGTATGTTTGACACCAATACCCGCATGCCGGCGGAAAAGATATCGTATGCACTGAATCAGAAGCTGCCGGAGGATATAGTGGTGGTCGATTCCTGTGAGGTAAGCGATGATTTTCATCCACGCTTCTCAAAGAGCCGTAAAACCTATGAATACCGTATATTAAATGCGAGGTTCAGGAATCCGACACGCAGGCTTGACACATATTTCTATCATTATCCGCTTGACACAGAAAAGATGAGTGAGGCTGCAAAATATCTCATAGGAGAGCATGATTTTGCAAGCTTCTGCTCGGCAAACTCGCAGGCACAGACCACAGTCCGCACGATATATGACTGTACGGTGTCAAAGGCCGGTGACATAATCACAATACGTGTGACAGGAAACGGCTTTTTGTACAATATGGTGCGCATAATCGCAGGAACACTTGTGAAGATAGGTGGAAGCGATATGCCGGCAGATGCGATAAAGGGCATAATAGCCGCAACAGACAGGGCAGCAGCAGGTCCTACAGCCCCGGCACATGGGCTTACAATGATAGGACTCAAGTACGAGTAACAGCTTTAGATTTTTAATATTATATTAAGATTTTTGGAATATCCGTTTTTAGCTTCAATAATAGGCTATAATGTCATTACTGTTAATGCACGGTACGGTAAAAAGAAGCTTGGAGATGAAGACGGTTATGAGATTTACAAAAGTAAAAGAGAAAATTATAAAAAACAAACCCATAAACAGCACAGACGAAGGAAAAGGCAGACACCGTAAGGTAATCCGTATAGGAGCATTTGCCCTGGTATTTGTCGTGCTGTTTTCGTTTGTCTCGACATTTTTTAAGATGACGGATGCTGTCAATATTGCGACTATAGAGGGCTTTTATAAGGAGCCGAAGAACACAATTGATGTGATGATGATAGGAGCCAGCGAGGTATACGCTGATTACAGTGCAACCGAGGCCTGGAAGAATTATGGATACACATCATACTCGCTTGGGGTATCAGGAGCGCCCGGCAGCCTGTACAAATCAATGCTCAGGGAAGCTCTCACCAGACAGCATCCGAAGGTTGTGGTTTTTGAAGTGAATGGCTTTTTACAAAATGACAGCTATTACGACAGAACGGTAAAGCTGCATAGCTGGATAGACAATATCCATAATGAGGAAAACAGGTTTGATACAATACAAGAGATTGTGCCAAAGAATGAGCAGGACAACTTTACAAATCCTTTAAAGCTATATCACAGCAATTGGAAGGATATTGACAAATGTGCACACACCTTTGCCACAAGAGTTGGAATGTATTTTGCAAAAACATCATGCATGAAGGGATTTTCATCTATTGCAAAATATTCCGATTGTCCATCAGGCAAGCAGAAAAAGCTCTACTTTACCGACAAGAGCAGAGCGTATATGACTGATCTGCTTGAGTATTGTAAAGCACAGGGGGTGGAAAAGGTGCTTTTTGCGAGGTTCCCTCATGAGAAGAAGGTAAAGAATCCGCAGGTGCTTTGTGACGTGAAGGAGCTGGTGGAGTCTTATGGCTATGACTTTGCGAGCTTTGAAGGCGATAAGGAATTTATCGGAATCAATGAGAGGGATGATTTCTACAATTCGGAGCACCTGAATATAAATGGAAGCCGCAAATTCACTGCATATATGGGAAAATATCTGTCTGATAATTACAGGCTTAATGTAGACCACTCACCGGAGCTTCAGAGTGCATGGGGCGAGTGCGCAAGGCGCGCTGACAAGGTGATAAGTGCCTGCGCAAAGGATACGGATCTGAGTCTGGGCAATCATTATTTTGAGATGTCCGTTTATCTGCCTTATAATTTTTCGTCAAGCCTTGCGACAAATAAGGTAGCAGATACGAACAACGAAGCAAAGCCTGCAAAGGAGTTAAATACCCCGGTAAAAAAATAGCATGATAGTGTATGGACTTTAAAATAAATACTGCCTGTTAATTAAAGTATGTCTGGCAGTATTACTTTAGAAAATAGATTTGGAGTAAATAAAATGGAACTCATTTCATTAAAATATGCGATATTTGTAATCGTGTTGCTTGTACTATATTATTGCTTTCCGAAGAAATACCGCTGGTATGTGCTTCTGGCGGGAAGCATGGCATACTATGTGATTATATGTAAGTGGTATGTGCTTTTTATCATTTTCACAATATGCACCACCTATGGCTCAACAATATGGATTGACAAGCTGCTAAAGGAGCAGAATGCCATCGTAAAAAGCCATAAGGAGGACTGGGACAGGCAGACCAGAAAGGAATACAAGGAAAAGGGCAGAAAAAAGAGAGTGGCAGTCATGCTTTTTGCGCTGCTTTGCAATTTCGGCATATTGGCATTCCTTAAATATATACCATATGCGGGCGAACTTGGACTTTTGCTTCCGCTTGGCATATCCTTTTACACCTTCCAGTCCATGGGCTATGTGATGGATGTATACAGGGAAATTGTCGAGCCTGAAAAGAATTTCCTTAAGGTAGCACTGTTCGTGTCATTTTTCCCACAGATCATACAGGGACCGATTGCGATATATGATAAGCTTGCGGGACAGCTTTACGAGGGACATTCCCTCAGACTTGAAAATCTGCAAAAGGGTGCGCTTCTGGTACTCTGGGGAGTCATGAAAAAGCTTGTGATAGCAGACCGTGCGGTAAATATCATCAATTTTGTAATGGATAAGCCGATGGATTTTTCGGGCACTTATGTATTTTTTGCGGCAGTAGTGTATGCGCTGCAGCTATATGCGGATTTCTCGGGAGGAATCGATATAGTGCGCGGTATTGCGGAGATGTTTGGTATAACAATGTCAACAAACTTCAACCATCCGTATTTTTCGCGCTCACTCACAGAGTACTGGCACCGCTGGCATATGACTCTTGGAGACTGGTGCAGAAACTATATCTTCTACCCGCTTTCAATCTCAAAGCGTTTCCTGAACTTTGGCAAATGGCTAAAGCAGAGATTTGGTGCGCATATCAGTAAGGTGCTGCCGGGCTGCATCGCGAGTGTCATCACATTTATCGTCATCGGAGTATGGCATGGTGCCAATATGAAATACCTGTATTTCGGACTCTGGAACGGCATTGTCATCATGCTTGCAGAGCTTTTTGCTCCGGTAAACAAAAAGGTGGCAGGCGGCTTTTTTAAGCTGACCGGTCTCAGGGAAAAGGGTATATTTGCAACGATTGTATCAGTGCTTTGGACCTTTATGCTCATACTGGTAGGCTACTATTTTGACATAGCTGCAAATGCGTCGACTGCATTTCACATGCTTTTTAAATCAGTCACGGATTTCCATATCAGCGAGCTTGGAATAAACAACATCATTTTGAATCTCGGAGCATGCGGACTGGACGAGTACGATATACTTTTACTTATAATATGTACGCTGCTGTGGTTCTTCATCAGCTTCGTTGAGGAAAATAAAAAGCTCGACATGCGCGATTTCATACTTTCAAGAAAGCTGCCGCTTCGCTGGGCGATAATATATCTTGGCATCTTTATAGTAATTATATTCGGTTACTACGGACCGGGAGTGAATCCGGCTGATTTTGTATATATGCAGTTTTAAAGTAAAAAGCCGGAAATAAAAGTATAAAAGCATGGAATAAAAAGCTCGAAATAAAAATAGTCTGGAATAAAAAAACTGGAATAAAAAGCTCGAAATAAGGGTAAAAAACACTTGACAACAGCCGGTTACGCAAGTATAATATCTAGGTCTGTAAAAGTAGATAAATGGAAGCCAAAGCCCCGGCAACCATTTAGTATAGATAATGATAGTCATCTGAGATGGAACAGAGGACTATAAGATGTCAAAAAGGAAGTGGCGTCCGGACATACGCGATTTCAAGAGACATCGGCATTAAAAGTAATCGAATCATTTAAGGAGGAAAACCGATGAAAACATTTATGGCTAGTCCTGCTACAATCGACAGAAAATGGTACGTAGTAGACGCTGAAGGTAAGACATTAGGACGTTTAGCATCAGAAGTTGCTAAAGTATTAAGAGGAAAGAATAAAGCAATCTTTACACCACACATTGACACAGGTGATTATGTAATCGTTGTCAATGCTGACAAGGTTAAGGTTACTGGTAAGAAATTAGACCAGAAGATTTACTATCATCACTCAGATTATATCGGTGGTATGAAAGAGACAACATTAAGAGAGATGATGAACAAGCACCCAGAGCGCGTTATCGAGTACGCTGTAAAGGGAATGCTTCCAAAGGGACCTCTTGGACGTCAGATGTATACAAAGTTATTCGTATACGCTGGACCAGATCACAAACATGCAGCTCAGAAGCCTGAGACATTAGAGTTTTAATAGGAGGTAAAGTAAATTGGCTACTACAAAGTATTACGGAACAGGAAGAAGAAAATCATCTGTTGCTAGAGTATATTTAGTACCTGGAACAGGAAAGATTACAATCAATAAAAGAGATATCGATGAGTACCTTGGTCTTGAGACATTAAAGGTAGTTGTTCGCCAGCCATTAGTTGCAACTGAGACAGTTGACAAGTTCGACGTTTTAGTTAACGTTCGTGGTGGTGGATACACAGGACAGGCCGGAGCAATCCGTCACGGAATCGCTCGTGCACTCCTTCAGGTAGATTCAGAGTACAGACCGGTTCTTAAGTCTGCTGGATTCTTAACACGTGATCCACGTATGAAAGAGCGTAAGAAATACGGTCTCAAAGCAGCTCGTAGAGCTCCTCAGTTCAGCAAGCGATAATTACAAAGAATATCAAAAGAACATCAAAACCCTTGGAAATCCAGTATTTTCAAGGGTTTTCTTTATGTCTACGTTTTTATAAAAAGTCGTGAAAAGTGGTCGATTTTTTTCAGTAGCACACAAGTAGCACACAAATTTGCTTGACAAATTTTGAAAATGCTGATATTATGCGTACAATCTAATAAAAGGCTTTCTTGTGGGGCAACTGTAGAGGATTTAGGGGCAATAATCCAATATGGTACAGGAAAACCAAAACTTAAAGCATATATACAGACAATATGTTATATTAAGTTTACGCAAAAATAAAAGAGGTATATTCTTTTTGGAAACATACCTCTAGTTAACTATACGGTTTTTATGTAACGGTTTATTATATGTGGTATACTATGCTTTGCTTTGCTGTTCATAGGCT